>Ga0207774_100020_pt1 | contig 210956 bp, 184 predicted proteins | sample TtaePargueraPR_13_FD_187754 | JGI IMG/M metagenome (GOLD analysis project Ga0207774, IMG submission 187754) | Aerobic enrichment media microbial communities from Bioluminiscent Bay, La Parguera, Puerto Rico - Tt and M2 (2) (SPAdes) | ecosystem: Environmental > Aquatic > Marine > Unclassified ... | reverse complement strand
CCGAAACCGCAGTGATACGGCTCGGAACGATTTTGCCGCGTTCGGAAACGAAACGCTGCAGCAGTTTGACATCTTTGTAGTCAATCTTCGGCGCATCCGCACCCGAGAACGGGCAGGTTTTGCGGCGACGGAAAAACAGACGACGTCCAGCCATAATATATTCTCCTCGCTATCTGTTAGCCGTGCTGACGGGGACCGCCGCGACGATTACCGCCACGACCACCGCGCTCGTCGCGATTACGCAGAATGGCTGACTGTTCTTCTTCGAACTCTTCAACCTTGACAGTCATCTGACGCAGAACGTCTTCGTTCAGGCGCATCTGACGCTCGTATTCCGCAATCGTTGCGTTGTCGGCTTCGATCTGGAAGAGGGTATAGTGGCCTTTGCGGTTCTTCTTGACACGGTATGCCAGGGAACGTAGACCCCAATATTCGGTTTTGGCAACTTTACCACCGAGACCTTCGACGGTCTGGGTGAGTTTTTCATTCAGGGCTTCGACCTGTGCGGTCGAGAAGTCCTGACGTGCGATAAACACGCTCTCGTACTTGCTCATAATACTCCTATTACTCCTTGTGGCTTATCTCTTCCTTACATGACCTCGTGCCATGCAGGCATAGCCGGGCAATCCCGGCAAGGAGCCGTGAGACGGCGGAATATACACTTTTCCACAGGGCATGCAACCGTAAATGCCCGCCGGAACTTCTGGTGAAATCTGACTTAAATCGCCGGTGCCAAAACGGGTGCCGTTGTCATGGACGTATTTTTCTGAATCGACGGAAACCGGTGCTTTTTGCGGCCGGTTGCAGGATGCGACCGACATTATATATATGGTGACACATGCCAATCGCCAAAGCCGTTACATTGCACCGCGCAACAAGGTTTTGTTTTCGACGTTTGGCAAGTCTGTTACTTTGCGGGCAACAAAGCGACGGAAAGTCGCGTGACATTGTCGTCTGTTCTTGACACAGGGCTTGCGGGCAGTATCAAGGGTAGCTCGAAAAGGGGGCCTGACAGAAGCGGGTCCTTACGAAAGCAGACAAGGGTAAATTATATATAATGACACGCGCATTTGTTTTCCCCGGTCAGGGGTCGCAAGCGGTAGGTATGGGCAAGGAACTGGCTGACGCATTTCCGGTCGCCCGCGAAGTTTTCCAGGAAGTTGATGATGCGCTGTCGCAGAAACTCAGCACCCTGATGTTCGAAGGCCCTGAAAACGAATTGACGCTGACTGAAAATGCGCAGCCAGCCCTAATGGCGGTCAGCCTTGCGGTTACACGCGTTCTGGAGGCCGAAGGCGGTTTCAAACTGACAGACAAATGCGATCTGGTTGCCGGGCATTCGCTAGGTGAATATTCCGCCCTTGCTGCTGCCGGTACCTTTGCGATTGCTGATGCGGCCCGCCTTCTTAAAATCCGCGGGCAGGCAATGCAGGCAGCCGTTCCGGTCGGGGTTGGCGCGATGGCAGCCCTTCTGGGGCTTAACTATGTCGACGCAGTTGCCGTTGCCGAAGAAGCCGCCCAAGGCAATGTTTGTACCGCTGCAAATGACAATGCCGACGGACAGGTCGTTGTGTCGGGTCATAAAGCGGCTGTTGAACGCGCGATCGAGATCGCCAAGGAAAAGGGTGCAAAGCGTGCCGTTTTGCTGCCGGTATCGGCGCCCTTCCATTGCCCGCTGATGCAACCGGCTGCGGATCGTATGGCCGAAGCACTGGCTTCGGTAACGATGAATGCTCCGGGTAAACCGGTTGTCGCAAACGTGATTGCGGAAAAAACTGCTGATCCGGAAACCATTCGTAAACTCCTTGTGGAGCAGGTTTGCGGAACCGTGCGTTGGCGTGAGTCTGTCCTTTATATGAAAGAGCAGGGTATCACCGATCTGGTGGAGCTGGGCGCAGGTAAAGTTTTGAGTGGTATGGTTCGCCGTATTGACCGTGACCTGACCGGTTCGGCTGTTAACGGTCCGGCCGATATTGAAAGCTTCCTCAGCACGCTTTAAGTGTTGCGCGAAACAGACGAACCCAAAGGGATGGATTGATGTTTGATCTTGCAGGCAAAACCGCACTCGTAACCGGTGCGACCGGTGGTATCGGCGGTGATATTGCCAAACTTCTGGCTTCGGCTGGTGCAAAGGTTGCTCTTTCAGGTACGCGTGCTGAACGTCTTCAGGCGGTTGCTGCGGAAATCGGCGAAAATGCTGTCGTCGTTCCGGGTAACCTGTCTGATCCGGAATCGGTCGCCGGTTTGATCAAGGAAGCAGAAGAGGCCCTTGGCGGGCAGCTTGATATTCTGGTCAATAATGCCGGGATCACCCGTGATCAGCTGGCGATGCGTTTGAAAGACGAAGACTGGCAGGCGGTCCTTGATGTCAACCTGACTGCGGCATTCAAACTTGCGCGCAACTCGTTGCGCGGCATGATGAAGCGCCGCCATGGCCGCATTATCAATATTACCTCGATCGTTGGTGTGACCGGGAATCCAGGGCAAACCAACTATTCTGCAGCGAAGGCTGGCATGATCGGCTGGTCAAAATCGCTTGCACAAGAAGTTGCATCTCGCGGAATTACTGTTAACTGTGTTGCACCGGGGTTCATTACCACGGCGATGACCGACGAGCTTGATGATGGGCAGAAAGAAAAGCTTCTGGCCAACATTCCGGCGGGGCGTATGGGGGAAAGCAAGGAGATCGCAGCAGCGGTTCTGTATCTGGCAAGCGACGAAGCCGCTTATGTTACCGGGCAGACCTTGCATGTGAATGGCGGAATGGCGATGATTTAACCCGTTGCGGGTTGCTTGCTTTTCTGTTTAAAAGAGGCCGCTATACAAAATCACGAAACCGGCAATTGCGGTTGTCGGATTCCGGTCCTCGCAAGTTCCTTCAATAGGGGGAAGGCGCGAAGAACCAACCAAAACCAACTGACAGAAAACCTATTGAAGGATTTGAGCTATGAGTGATGTCGCAGATCGCGTGAAGAAGATCGTTGTCGAGCACCTCGGTGTCGAGGAAGACAAGGTCACCGAAAACGCAAGCTTCATCGACGATCTGGGCGCCGACAGCCTGGACACTGTCGAGCTGGTCATGGCGTTTGAAGAAGAATTCGGTTGCGAAATTCCTGATGACGCAGCAGAAAAAATTCTGACCGTTAAAGACGCGATCGACTTCATCGAAAAGGCGAACGGCTAATCTTGCCGTGAGACATGGGCGCCAGAGGGCATCCTCAGGCGCCCTTTTCGTCTTTGCTGTATTCATAAAATAAAGGCGTAGTGCGGGATGAGACGCGTAGTTGTTACCGGTATTGGTGCTGTTACTCCGCTTGCCAGCGGTGCACAGAACACCTGGCAGAAATTGCTGGACAGCCAATCCGGAATCAAAAGCATCGACACCTTCGATGTGTCCGATATCCCGGCCAAGATCGCAGGCCTTGTGCCGCGTGGTGTGGGTGACGGACTTTTCAACGCGGAAGATCATGTCTCGGTTAAAGACATGAAGAAAATGGACGATTTTATCGTCTATGGTGTTGCCGCTGCCGATCAGGCATTGGCCGATTCCGGATGGAAACCCGAAACCGACGAAGACCAGGAAAATACCGGTGTTCTGATTGGTTCGGGTATTGGTGGTCTGCCTAAGATCTCCGAAGCTACGGAACTGGTGAATAACGGCAAGACCCGCCGTGTCAGCCCATTCTTCATTCCGTCCTGCCTGATCAATCTGGTTTCTGGCCAGGTTTCGATCAAACATGGTCTTAAAGGTCCGAACCATGCCGTCGTGACCGCATGTTCAACCGGTGCACACGCCATTGGCGATGCATCGCGCATGATCATGCTTGGTGATGCCGACGTCATGGTTGCTGGTGGTGCCGAAGCCGCTGTTTGCCGTTTGGGTATGGCTGGCTTTGCCGCAGCACGTGCGCTGTCGACCGGTTACAATGATACCCCGACCGAGGCATCGCGCCCCTGGGATCAGGGCCGTGACGGTTTCGTCATGGGTGAGGGTGCCGGTTGCGTGGTGCTTGAAGAATATGAACATGCCAAAGCACGTGGTGCGAAAATCTATGCCGAAGTTGCCGGTTATGGCATGTCGGGCGACGCTTATCACATCACGGCTCCGGCCGAAGATGGCAATGGCGGTTTCCGCTCGATGCGCAATGCTCTTCGCAATGCTGGCATCAACCCGGAAGACGTCGATTATGTGAACGCACATGGCACGTCGACTCCGCTGGGTGATGAAATCGAACTGGGTGCGGTAAAACGTCTGTTCGGGGATGCGGTATCGAAACTTTCGATGTCCTCGACCAAATCGGCAACGGGTCATCTTCTTGGTGCCGCAGGTGCGATTGAGGCCGTGTTCTCGATCCTTGCGATCCATGAAGGTGTTGTTCCGCCGACCCTTAACCTTCGCAATCCTTCCGAAGCTTGCCTCGGGATTGATCTGGTTCCGCTCGAAGCAAAGAAACGCAAAGTCAATGTCGCACTGTCGAACTCGTTCGGCTTTGGCGGTACCAATGCTTCGCTGGTCTTCAAAGGCGTTTAAGACAGCAGATTCAACCTGACAGAGGGAAACCCCTTGAAGCGTTTTCTGCTTGTTCTTGGCTTTTTATGCATCACCGCCGCTCTCACCATTGGTGGGGCGGCGGTGTATGTTTATGTGCAATATACATCGCCCAGCAAACTGGTGCAGGGCAGTGATATTGTCATCCCGCAGGGTACAGGTGTTCGCGGGATTGCGGACATATTCCGTCGTGAAAACATCATACAGGAACCTCTTGTATTTCTGCTTGGGGTACGTATAGCCGGACTGGATCGTTCGTTGCGTGCCGGTGAATATCATTTCCCCGCACGGGTCAGTCCGAAGCAGGCGGCTGAAATTCTTGCCGCCGGTGATACCGTTAAACGATTTGTGACCATCCCCGAAGGACTGCGGTCTAGCGAAATCGTTGCTCGTATCAACCTTGTCGATGGTCTGACAGGTGAAATTTCCGACATCCCGCCCGACGGTATGCTGTTACCCGAAACCTATCAATTCTCGTTTGGTGATACGAAACAGAGCATTATTGATCGTATGGCGGCGGCTCATGATGCGCTGGTGGCGCAATTATGGCCGGGGCGAGAGGCCAATCTACCGTTTGATACCATCGACGAAGCCATTGTTCTGGCGTCTATCGTAGAGCGGGAAACCGGTATTGCCGCCGAACGCCCGCGTGTTGCAGGTGTCTTCGTCAATCGGCTCAGGATGAACATGCGTTTGCAGTCCGATCCGACGGTTGCCTATGCCATCAGCCCGAATGAACCGCTTGATCGAGCATTGACCCGGGCTGATCTGAAATTCGACAGCCCCTATAATACCTATGTTTCGGCGGGATTGCCTCCCGGACCAATAACCAATCCGGGCCGTGACGCGATATTTGCGGTTCTGCATCCTGCAGAAACTGACGAGATTTACTTTGTTGCTGATGGCACCGGTGGTCATGCGTTTGCCCGGACACTGGACGAACACAACCGCAATGTCGCGCGGTGGCGTCGTATCCGGGACGGCCAATAGGTGACGGGTTATGCTTCCCCGTTACTGACGGGGCTGTGCATGTTCGGGTGGGGACTCCAGTCTTTGACGGGCCTCATTTTTCGAAGCCTTGCGCGGGATGCGTGATGCTGCTAGGTCGAGTAACGATTGCGGCACAATCTTCAAAATACCGATCAGGATATTCATCTGCCAGGGGAATGCGATCATCCCTCTGTTCTTCGTGAGCCCTTTGTCGATCTTGATTGCGGCTTTGTCCGCCTGCATGAAGAATGGCATGGGGAAGTCGTTGGCATCGGTGATGCGACTTTTGACAAAGCCCGGGCAAATCACATTAACCTTGATCCCGAACGGGGCAAGGGCACCGCGCAGTCCTTCGCCATAGGTCCTTACCGCCGCCTTGCTGGCACAGTAGGCCGGTGCGGATGGCAGCCCTCGCCATGATGCCTGCGACGAAACCAGTGCGATCTGTCCGTGCCCGCGTGCTGACATGAAAGTGATCGCAGGATCAATCGTGTTCAGAACACCCGCGACATTTGTTGCAAAGATATCGCGTACCTGATCGGGGTCTTCTCCTTCGCTGCCGGTTCCTGCCGAAATACCGGCATTGGCGACTATCAGGCTCAGCGGTGTGATCTGATCGCACTTGGTGACATATTCCGCCATCGTTTCGCGCTCGGTGACATCAAGCACGTCGGCAAATACGTTCGCACCTGCCGCCCGGCATTCATTTTCGACCAGTTTCAGACGTGTTTGATCGCGGCCGCTGATGAAAAGAGTAACCCCGGTTCTGGCATAATGACGGGCAAGTGCGGCCCCAATGCCCGAGCTGGCACCGGTAATCAGGATGGCGTGGTATTGCAGTGACATAGGTTGCTCGTGATCCTGTTGAACGATGTTCCGGATTGTTTGGGCGGACCATGGGACAGCATTAGGGCAGCATTATGAAATGCGGGCAATAACAGCTTGTCTTCATGATCTGCTATCAAACGACAATCCCTTGGCGCGTCGGGGTACAACCGTTATAAACGGGCAACCAACAATTCAGACTGGATCAGGAATATGACCGTATCAAGCATGACCGGGTTCGCACGTACCGATGGCGGCGCAGAAGGCTTTGGCTGGACCTGGGAGCTGCGCAGTGTCAATGGTAAGGGGCTGGATGTTCGCACACGCCTGAATGGTGGTTTTGAACGTCTGGAACCAACGGTTCGAGAGGCAATCTCCAAGCGGTTCAAACGGGGAAATATGGGCGTAACATTAAATGTTGTCCGTCCCGGGGAAAGCAGTGCCTATCGTATCAATCGGGATCTGCTTGCCGAACTGGTTGCTCTGGCCGAGGAATTTGACCGTGCCAGCAGTCTTTCGGCTGGCACCATAGCGGATCTTATGAATGTGCGTGGCGTGCTTGAAGCTGTTGAACAGCAGGAAGACGACGACAGTCGTGAAACACTTGATGCTGCGATCCTCAAAAGTTTCGGCGAGGCGCTTGATCAGATGGAAGCCCATCGCGCCGAAGAAGGCGCTAAGCTTGATGAAATGCTGCGCGGTCATATCGATCGTATCGAGGAAACTGTTTTGCGGGCGGAAAGCTGTGCATCGGTTCGAAGCGACGCGATCAAGACAAAGCTCAAACGCCAGATCGACGAGTTGATGGAAGCCGGTAAATTCGACCCCGAACGGCTTCATCAGGAAGCGGCGCTGCTTGCGACCAAGGCTGATATCCGCGAGGAAATTGATCGGCTGAAGGCTCATATCGTTGCTGCACGTGACATGATCAAAAAGGGCGGAGCAATTGGCCGCAAGCTTGATTTCCAGTGTCAGGAGTTCAATCGCGAGGCCAATACATTGTGTTCCAAGGCGAACGATATCGAACTGACCAATTGCGGGATGGAATTGAAGGTGATTATCGATCAGCTGCGCGAGCAGGTTCAGAACGTTGAATAAGGATACCCCGATGACGGATCAGGTAAAACGTCGTGGTGTAATGCTGGTGTTCTGTGCACCCTCCGGGGCCGGGAAAACCACAATCACGCGTCAGCTTCTGGAAAAGGATAGCCAGATTTCACTTTCGGTTTCAGCAACAACACGTGCGGCACGTCTGGGCGAGGAGGAGGGCATCCATTACTTCTTCAAATCCGTTGACGCGTTCAAGCATATGATTGCCGATGACGAATTGCTGGAATGGGCCGAAGTGTTTGGCAATTATTACGGCACGCCAAGCGGCCCGGTCGAAAAGGCGCTTTCGGAAGGGCATGACGTTCTGTTTGATATCGATTGGCAGGGGGCACGGCAAATACGCGAGAAGGGCGGTGATGATGTTGTGTCTGTTTTCATTTTGCCGCCCTCATCGGCCGAACTGGAACGTCGTCTTCGAGACCGAGGGCAGGATGCTGACGATGTGATCATGAAGCGTATGGCGAAAGCCGGTGCCGAAATCAGCCATTGGGAAGAATTTGATTATGTGCTGATCAACGATGACCTAGATCGTTGTCTTGCCGATGTTCAGCATATTATCGGGGCAGAGCGCGTAAAGCGTGAACGCCAATCCCAATTGCCGGGGTTCGTTAAAAAGCTTTTGACAGATTGATGATCTGAAATGGCCGCCTGTTCAGGCGGTCATTTCATCATGAATACGTGTCAACCGGACGAAATCGGCCACGCTTAATTCTTCGGCACGTGCAGTCTCTGTAATTTGTGCACGTTCCAATAAAATCCCGACATCCATGTTCAATGTCTTCAGACTGGCGCGCAACATTTTGCGTCTTTGGCCGAAGGCTGCCTGTGTGACCTTGCCCAGACTGACAAGATTTACAGCTTCTCCGCGATCTGTTTTCGGTCGTAGTTGAACGACGGCAGAGGTTACCTTGGGCGGTGGAGTAAATGCACTGCGATGGACATCGAACAGTATCTGACAGTCACATAGATACTGGCACAGGACGGACAGACGGCCATAGGCTTTGCTTTTCGGGGCAGCAACAACACGTTCTGCAACTTCTTTTTGGAACATCAAAGTCAGACTGGCAAACTGATCAATCTGCATCAGCCAGCCCAGCAACAGTTGGGTCCCTACATTGTAGGGAAGGTTGGCGACAATCTTTCGTGGGGCCGGACCAAGTGAGGTGACGTCAACTTCCAGCGCATCACCGTCAATCACATGAAGTGCGCCGGGGTAATGATTGCTGATTTGTTCAAGGACAGGCTGGCAGCGGGGATCACGCTCGATAACTGTTAGACTTTTGGCTCCATTATAAAGCAAGGCACGTGTCAGGCCGCCCGGACCCGGACCAATTTCGATTACAGTGGCATCCTCAAGTGGTGCCGCCGCACGTGCGATCCGTCCCGTCAGGTTGAGATCAAAAAGAAAATTCTGGCCGAACTTCTTTTGAGCCGACAGACCATGTGTTGCAATGACGTCGCGCAAGGGCGGGAGCCCGTCATTGGCAAGGTTGGCGGTTTCATTTTTCTGGTCTGACACGATGTCAGGCTCCTTGTGAGGCGGCTTTACCGGCTGCTCGTTTTCGTGCCATGTTCGCCGCCATTTTGATCGCAGCGATCAGGCTGTCCGGTCGTGCGATACCCTTACCTGCAATATCAAGAGCCGTTCCATGATCTGGGGACGTTCTGATAAAGGGCAATCCGAGCGTAACGTTCACGCCACCATGGAAATCAAGCGTTTTGACGGGGATCAGGGCCTGATCATGATAGGGGCATAGGGCCACATCGTAGTTTGCACGTGCTTCGGCATGGAACATGGTATCGGCGGGCAGGGGACCAACAACATCGAAGCCCTCATCCCGCAATGCCATGATGGCGGGGCGCATGACCTTGATTTCTTCATCCCCCATCGATCCGTCTTCTCCTGCATGCGGGTTTAATCCGGCAATGGCGAGCCTCGGTTTTTTCAATCCGAAATCACGTTGCAACGACTTTGCTGTGATGCGGACCAACTGTTTGATCATCTCACCTGTCAGTTGTTTGGGAACTTCGGACAGCGCGATGTGGATTGTCATCGGTACGACGCGCAACTTGCTGTTTGCCAGCATCATGACCGGAACTGAATCTGAACCGGAAAGTTCTGCCAGAAATTCTGTGTGACCGGGATGTTTAAAGCCCGCCTGATAAAGTGCACTCTTCTGGATCGGGTTGGTCACTACAGCACTTGTGGCTCCTGATCGTGTCAGGTTAACGGCATGGGTAATGCTATCTATGACAACGGACGCGGTTTTACTGGATGCCGTCCCGGGCTTGATATCATCAGCGTTACCGGGAATCTCCAAAACGGGAAGGGCATTCTCGAAGAACTGGCCTGTCTGGCTGGCTTCGTCTATCACCTTGGTTTTTGCCCGTAGTCCCAGACTCTCGATGGTTTGATCCATGATTGTCTTGGGGCTCAGAATAAAAAACGGCGGCAGATTATGGTCGGCGCGCGCAAGCCATGCCTTGATGGCAAGCTCCGGGCCAATGCCGCCCGGTTCGCCCAGTGTCATTGCTATCGGCTTGATATCGCTCATAGGCTTGCGTCCTTTCCGGATCACATCCGGATATCGATAAACGCATTGCGGCGCAATTCGCGCAGTTTGCGGCGTGCCAGAATTTCAAGGCGTTCCATTTCGAGGCGTTCCCGAATGTTTTCCCTATCCGGAAGCGTACTTTCTTCGGTTTTGTCACAGACCATAACAAGGAGCGCGCCACCATCTACCTTGATCAGGTCGGAAATGCCGCCTTTGTCCAGGTTTGCAACTGCATTTCTTACCGGACCGGCGAGGTCATTTGGAGAAATGCCTTCGGTCTTGCCACTCATTTTCGATCCGAGATCAACTGCAACATTGGCCAGTGATTGACAGCTATCGGCGTTCTCTTTGGCATTTTGCAGGATACCGAGTTTGGTATTTACCTCATCCTGCGGGGTGTTGGCCGCTATCGGGACAAACAACTGGTAAAGATCAAGTCGGACATCTGTCAGAGCATTAGCATCGCCTCGGCGACGATCAAGCAATTTCAGGATGTAATATCCGCGAATGGTCCTGATTGGATCGCTTACATCACCGGGCTGCATCTGATTGACGGCTTGCTGCAATTCTCCAGCCATTTCGCCAGAATAAAGCCAGCCAAGATTGCCACCGTTTGCCGCACTGGAACTTGCGGAAAACTGCCGCGCAAGGCCTCCAAAGTTGGCACCCTGTTCCAGAGCCCGGATCACCTCGCGGGCATTTTGATAAACTTTCGTCTCGTCCTGGGGATTGTCGACAGGCAGGAAAATTTCCTGAACATTGTTTCGCGGTTTTCCCTGATTGCTTCGAATACGTTCAAGATTGTCATCAATCTCGGTATCGGAAATCTGGATTTCGCGTCGCATTGATCCTAGAAGTTTCTGCCATGCAATTTGTGGACGGATTTGATTTCGGATGGTTTCCGTTGCGATGCCATTTTGAGCCAGAAACTGGTCCAATCCTCCGGGGGGTAATCCCGAATTTTGTTCGATCAGGTTTTTTGCCCGATCAATGTCTGCATCGGTTACCTCAAAACCACGACGTTCTGCTTCCTGCAGTTGCAGCTTCTCGTTGATCAGCTGCTGTAAGATTTGCGGTGCCATTTCCTGGCTGCGCTGCGGGCTCATCGGGATGTTTGAGGAGGCGGCTACAAGCTTGATACGTTCGACCATATCCACCACTGAAATCGGAGCATCGTTGACGACGGCTGCGACGCCTATGGTGCTTTGAGCTCGCGCTGTCGAAATTGAAACAACGGTAAAAAGCACAACAGCAATTGCTGCGACGAGGTGGCAAAGTCTGGTGATATGCAAAGCTGTACTGCCTTATAATCCGGCTGCTGACGCAAATTCGCCAAGTGTTTTGAATACCAGTCGGAAAAGAATCTCATCCGACTGACCAAGATCCTGATCTTCGTAGAACGTTCTTCTGACCCGACCGTCAAACACGAAGCATTCATCTTCGTAAACAAAGCCGAAACCGTATTCAAGAGGGTCGTTCTGATCAAGATCATAACGACTATAAGCCATTCCCGACCAGAATTCACCGAACTGGCGTTCAGCACGGAAGTAAACCTCTTCACGCTGCCCGAATTCATCCGTACCGGCGTCCTCGGAAAAATGAACATAGTCAAGATTGAGGCGTAAAGTTTCCTTTTCACCTAATCCCGCTGATACCTGGTTCCGACGTGTCGAGAAATCCTCGTTATCGAGACGGTAACGGTAGGTTAAATCGACATATTTGTTGGGGGCAACAGTTACTCGGCCAACATAGTCCGATAGATGATCCTCAAGGCCAGATCCTTCGGCAAAGGTGTCACCTTTGTTGGCACGATAGCTTTGCCCGAACATTGCACTGGTATAACCACCTTCTTCCCCGTATATGCCCCATTCAAGGCCATAACTGGTCCTGAAGCCATCTTCGGCGCGGTCAAGGCCACTATACCTGTCATGCGAGAAAATATTGATGTCATCAAATTCAAATGACTGGGAATCCTCGTTTGGAATCTCGTCCGGATTACCACCATTGGGGGACCATGCGGCCATAACCATCGGCTTGACGATATGGTGATAGCTGCCTTGGTTGTTTACAAACGGCATGTTCCAGTCAACAGCCGCCAAAGGAAGAATACGACCCGCATATCCGTCATAATTTTGCTGTCCATCACGGGACACATCAGAAACCATGTAGTTATCTGTGCGGATGGACATCGAGAGTTTCGTTACGTCTCCCAGTGTTCCTATATATGGCAGCGCCCAGCCGGCCTTGGCCGATAGACGGTGGGAATCTGTCCCCTCTTCTCGTGTCAGCGAAAGAGCGTCTAGGTCAAGGGTTGTGTAGCTGCCATATTTTGCGGGGGCCGTTTGACCATGGAATTGTGCGTGAGGCAAAATAATGGGAGTCGTATCCCGGTCATCTTCGGCTTTTAGCCCCTGGAAATAATAACCATCGACACGGCTATAACTGGAGCCTCTGAAGCCTTCGGTAAACAGGTTGGACGTCAATACGGATGGCGATCCAAAACCGTAACGGTTCATGTAGGTCTTTTCCGAAGCCTGCTCAGCATCAAAGCCCCAGCGCCAGGTCTCGTCTATGTCGAATCGCCCCTCTGCATCAATATGGCCTTGCCAGTCGTCATTACTGTCGCTGGTAACGCTGCTGACGACGTCCATTTCTCCGCTATCAAAGCGTTGCCGGTATTCGCTTGCAAGAACCGGACCCTCGTCAGTTGTATAAATCGGACGAAGTGTCAGATCTTTGCTTGGATCAATTGCCCAGTAATAGGGTAACTCGAAGAACGAACCGACATAACTTGTACTGCCAAAGGATGGTGCCAAAAGGCCTGATTGGCGTTTTACGGTCGGATCGGGATGCTGGAAATAGGGCGAATAAAGAACCGGAACTCCGGCAAATTCCAGTCGCGCATCTTTGTATTCGACCGTTTTGGCGTTGGCGTCATGAAGAACGCGTGCAGCTTTGATCCGCCATAGAGGAGGCGTTTCCGGATCGTCTTCACAAACCTTGCAGGGAGAATAAACGGCTTTGGCTATTTCAGTGAAATTTCCCCCACTGCGCCGTGCACCGGTTCCGGCAATCCGCGTATTTTCATCAAGAAGAACATAGATGTCTTCGACTATGCCTTCTTTGAAATCGCCCGTAAGTTCAACATAGCTTGCAAATGTAACTTCACCAGTGGGTTCCGTTATACTGACATTGCCAGATGCAGTGAGCACGTCCTGCGATCTGTCATAGCTGACGGTATCGGCAAGTAAAATCCGCCCATCCCGGGAAATTTCAACATTTCCGCGTGCAGTTACAGTTTGCAGTTCGCGGTTATAGTCAACCTCGTCTGCGCTGAACAGAATCTTGGATTGTTCTTCGTTTCCGGTTGTGACTTCATCTGATTGCTGGGCTTTGGCGGCAATCGAATAGGTCCCGGCCAGCGCAAATGCGCAGCCAAGTATCGTCCCCGTTGCCAGTCTTTTTATCATTCCCCCTGTACACGCCATTCAGCTAGCCATCCTCCAGATGCAGCAAGGTTGAAACTCCCAATAGCAACGATATACCCGCTGGTGCCCAAGCAGACAGAACAGGCGGGATTCCGCCCGAAACGCCAAGTGCTGAAATGACATCGGTACAGAAGTAAAGAATGAAACCGGTCGCGACACCACCACCGATAACAAGAGATGCACGGCGTCGTCGAGAAAATTTAAGACAGAATGCTGCGGCAATCAAAACCATCGCGCAAAGAAGCAAAGGACGCGACAGCAAGCTATGAAAATGTATTCGATGGCGAGTTGCGTTAAAACCTGCACGTTCAAGAAGATTGATGAACGGTTTCAAATCCCAGAAAGACATCGTTTCGGGAGATGCAAAGCTGTCCTGTATTTTGCGGGCAGTAAGGTTTGTGGGTAACATTAACTCGGGCGAAAATTCACTGACCTGTCCGGGATGGAAAGTCCAGGCATCGAAGAAATGCCATGTACCGGGTTCCAGGACGGCTCGTTCTGCATCAATTCGAGTTGTGAAATCATCCGCGTTCTGAAACCGAAAGACTGTCACATTCCGCAAGTCTACACGATCTGTAGCCTGACCACGCACTTCTCGGGCATAGATTACGGCCTGTCCGTCCTGCGTGCCTTGGCGCAACCACAGCCCACTGGAGGAAAGGTTCATGATACTGCTATTGCCTTGAAGATAACGGGCTTCAAGTGTTTCATAGCGTTGCAGCAAAATTGAAGACAGTGGATTAAGTGCCATTACCTGAATGGAGCCGAGCAAAATCGCGCACATGATAGGCGGTAGCAAAAACTGCCATGCGGAGACACCGGCCGCGCGTGTCACAACAAGTTCCTGATTGCCAGTCAGCTTCCAGAACGAAAACATTGATCCGAACAGGACTGCAAATGGCAGGACCTTTTCTGTCATGAACGGGATTCTGCTGGTAGCCATCTGAAAAACGATGCTCACCGTCGCATCAGGTTTGCCACCTGCGCGTCTTAGCAGCTCAATGGTATCACCAATCAGTATTAACCCGATGAGAAGGGCGAGAATCCCCAAAATCGAGATCAGGACATGTTTACCAAAATACCAAGTCAGGGTCGGGGAGATTCTCATACCGTAACCTCGTTACGGTTTGCGGCTTTTGCCTGAATTTGTGGTCCCCGGAATGTCCAGTATAGGCCACCGACGATTGGAATAAATGCGTTAAGATACATAAGAGGCACAAGGTCGGGATTCTTTGCGGACAGGTTTTTCATTGCGATTCCGATTGCCTGAAAAACAATCATGGCGGCAATAGCAAGCAATAGCCGACCTGTTTGTCCCCTGCGGGAGAAACTGCTGGAAACTAGGACAGCCAATGCAATGCTGGCGAAACCAACCGAATAAAGTGGTGAAATCAGACGATCATGCCCTTCTGCTCGAAATGCGCCAACATCGTTGGGCAATACATCCGGGGGGAGTGCGGTTAACAGATTGGAGACACTGCGTTCACGTGCTTCACGATAACGAAGGGCAGGGTCTTCTGTACTATGCGCAATATCAACGGCGTAACGGTCAAAATAGAGGATCGACATCGTGCCGTCCTTTGTGTTGACTTCCTGCCGGTTTCCGTCAAGCAACACGATCCTCGGGCCGTTCTCGGTGCGTACAAGAGCTCCGTTCTTTGCCATCATTGTCGCTTGCGCAGCGGGATTCCTGGAATCGTGAACCAGAATTCCAAGCAACTCGTTATCCTGCCCGACTTCCCGAATGTAAACAGTCAAACCGTCCAGATCGGTAAAGCTGCCTTCCTGCAAAAGCACCGAGGAGAAATCATTCCGGATCGAGTATTGGAGTTCTTTGAACTGCTGATAGCTGTAAGGCAGATAAAACAGCGTGAGAAAATAACCGAACGCCGCAGTCAGGCATGCAAGGATAAGTGTTGGTTTTGCAAGAGCCCACTGACTGAGGCCCGAAGATCGCATGACGATAAGCTCTCGATCCTGAATCAGCTTGTTGTATGTGAAAACAACAACAAAAAAGAGTGATATTGGCAGAATAATTGCCAGAAAACTGGGAAGCAGCAGCGATGTCAGTTGTAAAAATACCGAGACGGAAAGGCCCCGGTTTACAATCATTTCAATGAAACGCAGGCTCTGCGACAGCCATATGACACAAAGCAAGCCAAGTGTCACAAACACCATCATAATAAACTGCTGTTTCAGCATATATCGGGTTAAACGATTCATTGGCCGGATTATAGAGAAGCATTCAGAAACCGAAACAGGAAATTAGGGGCGAAGCCCGGCAATTGTACTGTTGCGCGGTGAGGCAGGGTGGTCACGGTGGAGCAGGTGGCAACCGATTGTCGTTAAAGGCGAAAACTGATACCTCGCGATGCACTATGCCCAGCTAGATATCAAGGGATTACAACGCCACAGCTGTGTCAGAATAATGGCGCTGTTTCATGTAGCAGGTCGTTTTCTGTATTGGCAATCTGACGTGCCAAAAAGTCGCTTTCCGGGAGCACTTGCCCGAAAAAGAAATCGCAACTCAAATGCTTTGCATCGGTGAAGCCCCGTTCGACATCGCCGTCAAACAACTTCTTCTGTGAGCAATACATCAGCCAGCCTGCGACACAAATCGACGCTTGTCGGAGATAAGGAGAGGCGACAGCTTGTGCCAAGGTCGGGGAAGCTTCGCATCTGGCAAGGATGTCTATCGTTGTTTTTTCAAGTTGATCAATTGCATTGCCCAGCATCTTTGCCGGTTTTTCCATTTCATCAGCATCGGCTGTTTGAACGAAGGTTTCACGCATTTCGGCGATAAGCCTCTGCATCGCTGATCCCTTGTCGCGCAAGAGTTTTCGACCAATGAGATCCAGCGCCTGAATACCATTTGTTCCTTCGTAAATTGGCGCAATGCGCGCATCACGCAGATGTTGGGCTGCGCCGGTTTCTTCAATAAAGCCCATTCCGCCGTGAACCTGAATTCCAAGGGAAGCATTTTCTACCCCCAAATCTGTTGACCAGCCCTTGACCATCGGGATCAGGAGGTCGGCTCGTACCTGTGCTGCCGCGCGGGCATCCGGGTCTTCATGATGATGGGCGATATCAAGCTGAACGGCTGCATAAAGCGATAGCGCGCGTGCTGCCTCGGTTGTTGACCGCATTCGGATCAGCATGCGTTGAATATCACCGTGATGAATAATGGTATCATCCTGCCCCGTAGTCGGGGACTTACCCTGTTTGCGGTCACGTGCATAAGACACTGCCTGCTGATAGGCACGTTCAGAGATCGCAACACCCTGCTGACCAACCGAAAGACGCGCATTGTTCATCATGGTAAACATGCAGGCGAGGCCTTGTCCCTCCGCGCCGACCAGATATCCGGTGGCCCCCCCCTGATCCCCAAATGAAAGCACAGCAGTCGGGCTGCCATGAATACCAAGCTTGTGTTCGAGCGATACGCATTTCACGTCGTTGCGTTCACCTGTCGTGCCGTCCGCGTTAACAAGGAACTTGGGTACAATAAACAGTGAAATCCCTTTGACGCCCTCAGGTGCATTGGGAGTTCGGGCAAGAACAAGATGGACAATATTATCTGTCATCTCGTGATCGCCATAGGTGATGAAAATCTTTTGTCCCGTTAAGCGATAGCTACCGTCATCGGCTGGAATTGCCAAGCTGCGAACTTTTGAAAGATCCGAACCTGCCTGGGGTTCTGTCAGGTTCATGGTGCCGGTCCATTCCCCAGAGATCATTCGTGACAGATAAAGTTTGCGCTGCTGCTCAGACCCGTGTGCCGATAGAAGTTCGATGGCACCAGCAGTCAGCATCGGGCAAAGAGCAAATGCCATATTTGCCGAATGCCAAAGCTCGCCAACCGCGGCTCCGACAAGCAGGGGAAGGCCCATACCTCCATCAGCTTCAGAGGCGCTGATGCCTTGCCATCCACCGTCGCAGAATTTTCCATAGGCGTCGTTCCAGCCAGTCGGGGTGCGGACACTGCCATCGTCCTGAAGAACGGAACCTTCCTTATCCCCAACGCGGTTTAACGGTGCGAGCACACCTGCTGCCAGTTTACCTGCTTCCTCAAGGATCGCATCGACAAGGTCAGGAGTGGTTTCCGCAAAGGCAGGAATATCCGAAACGGTTTTCAAACCGATCACATTATGGATCAGAAACCGCAGATCATGGATTGGTGGCGTGTAATCGCTCATGGAAAAGACGTCTCCCTGAATTGTGAGGCGCCCGCTCGGTATCGCCCTCATTACGGGACGTTGTTCTTGCTGCACAGCATAATCAGATGCGCGTGCAAGATCGAGTCTGTTTCCGTCAAAATGTGACAAATTCTTCTCAGACATTCGTCGTGTATTATTGCTTTCAATCCGCAGACGTTGCACTGCAGTACTGGCAATAATACATACTGGTTCCGATATAAATCGGATCGAGAGGTGGTTGCGGGGTCGCCATTCAGGGTTTGGCAGGCTAAACTGCCCTACCGGTAATCGGGACACGATATAAAAGAATGAGAAAACACAGGAGTATGGCCGTGCTGCGCAAAGGAATATTGCCAATCTTACTTGCAGTGGTGATTTCATTTGCCGGGACCAGGTTGGTGGCATGTGCCGGTCCGGTTTGGCCAAGCGATGATGAACAGCTATTTCTGGATGCCTATCGCGATTATGTCGCAGATAGTGCAACCAGTGATCAGTATGACCGTGCAGACAAGCTGTTTGTCGAAGCCGTACAGGTTCTCTCTGACACTTATGTCGAAAACATTGATCGCCCAGCTTTTGTCGAGCGGGCGATTGCAAGTTTGCCGGACATCGAAGCAGAAGATAACACGCCATCCGCTATCGTCGGGGCGGCGCTTGATGAGAGCCTGCACGACCTTGATCCGCATAGTGCTTATATGACAGACGAGATGTTCCGCCGTTTACAGGAAAGCACCGAAGGAAGTTTTGCCGGTGTCGGGATCGTTATTTCTCAGGACGAAGACAAACTGATCCGTATCGTATCGCCGATTGACGATACGCCTGCCGCACGGGCCGGGTTGCAGCCCAACGACCGGATTACTCATATCGATGGTCATGATATGAAGGGCGAGCCGATTGCAGAGGCCGTTCGTCTGATGCGCGGGCGGATTGGTGACCCCGTGACACTGACAATCCAGCGCAAGCAGGAAAATTTTGATGTTACCGTCAAACGTGCCCGGATCGAGGTCCCGTCTGTGACAGCATCAATCATTGATAATGATCTCGCCTATGTTCGGGTATCGCGTTTTGATGCAAGCACACTTGATCAGACACGCGAATATCTTGAAATGCTGGAAGACCAGATCGGGAACCCGCGTGGGATCATTGTCGATTTGCGCCGCAACCCGGGCGGTTTACTTGACAGTGCCGCAGACATTGCCGATCAGTTCCTGAGCGACGGTCTGATTGTCGCGACCGAAGGACGGGGTGAGCGCAAGCTGCGCAGTTATGAAGCTGACAGCAGTGATTATTTCGATGGTGTGCCCATGGCGATCCTGCTGGATCGCGGGTCGGCATCCGGGGCTGAACTGATGGCAGCGGCTCTTCGTGAAAACGGACGGGGCGTTATCATTGGTGAACAGTCATTCGGCAAAGGGTCAATGCAGCGCATCATGCCGTTAACGTCAGGTGGCGGACTTAAAATCACGACCGGTTATTACACAACGCCGGAAAACCATATCGTTCAGGGTAACGGCGTCATTCCGGATATCGAGGTCAAACTTCAGGATGCCGAGCCGTTCGAACGCGAAGTCGATCTGGAGCACGCATTGCCGCCGCGCCGTCGTGACCCGCGCAAGGTTCTGGCATCTATGGATGCGGCAAGTTGCGAACGCGATATCAATGTTGCGCGGATCGGGAAATCCGCGACCAGTGAGGCCCCGGTTGAGGCCGAAGGTGACGGAGAGGCCAAGGAACTGCAGCGCGACACGGTTCTGGAATGTGCTGTTGGCTATTTCAGTGATGGTCAGCTTGCCGTTTACCGTGATCAGGTGGAACCGCTTCTGCGGGCCGGTCTGTAAGGTTTCACCTAATTATCGAAAACAAAAACGCGGCCAGAGCAACTGGCCGCGTTTTTGTTTCTCAGAACCGGATAACAGGTTATCCGCGTGCCAGAAGATCAATCAGGCTGGAGGTGTCCCAGCGATTGCCACCACGTTCCTGTACCTGGGCATAGAACTGGTCAACGAGTGCTGTCACCGGAAGGCGGGCACCATTACGCTTGGATTCTTCAAGACAGATGCCAAGATCCTTGCGCATCCAGTCAACCGCAAACCCGAAATCAAACTTGTTTTCGACCATGGTCTTGCCGCGGTTTTCCATTTGCCAGCTACCGGCGGCACCCTTGGAAATCACGTTAAGGACCTTTGCCATATCAAGTCCGGCCTTGCGCCCGAAATTGACACCTTCGGAAAGCCCCTGAACCAGACCGGCAATGCAAATCTGGTTCACCATCTTGGTCAGTTGACCGGATCCGCTTTCACCCATCAACTGGCAGGAGCGGGCAAAGGCATCAATTACCGGGGCCGCGCGATCAAACGCTGCCTGATCACCGCCGCACATGACGGTAAGAACACCGTTTTCGGCCCCTGCCTGCCCACCGGAAACCGGGGCGTCGATAAAGGCAACACCCGCCGCTTTGGCCGCAGTATAAAGTTCGCGCGCAACATCGGCCGAGGCGGTCGTATTGTCGATGACAACAACACCCTTTTCCGTGCCGGCCAGTGCCCCGGTATCGCCCAGTACAACACTGCGCAGATCTTCGTCATTGCCAACGCAGATGAAAACAAACTCTGCCCCCTTTGCGGCATCGGCCGGGGTGGGGGCGGATTTTCCGCCGTATTCACCCGCCCATTTATCTGCCTTTGCGGCGGTGCGGTTGAAAACGGTAACGTCGTGACCTGCCTTTTGCAGGTGGCCGGCCATGGGGTATCCCATGACTCCCAGCCCGATAAATGCACATTTTGCCATTTCGTGCCTCCCGTGAATTGGTCGTACCAGTAAAGAAGGCAGCCTTCGGAATGTCAATGCAGGGGAATGTCACGGATACAATGTTTCCACGATCCGGAATACATTCAAAGCGGAACGGTCAGTCTTCTAGTGAGAGTTCTTCGCTGACGGTATGAATAACCCTGCGATCATAAGTCAGAAGTTCGGTGCGTTTCCCCGGATATTCGAACTGAGACAGATAATATCGGATCGCATTCACACGGGCACGTTTCTTGTCATCGGATTTGACAATGATCCACGGGCTGTCGGCAGTCGAGGTATGGAAGAACATCTCGGTCTTCGCTTCGGTATAGGCATCCCAAAGATTCTGGGATGCCAGATCAACCGGGCTCAGCTTCCATTGTTTGAGCGGATCCCGCTTGCGCTGGTCAAACCGGCGTGCCTGTTCTTTTTTGCTGACCGAAAAATAGAATTTGGTCATGTGGATTTCGGAACGGATCAGCATGCGTTCCAAAGCTGGAACCGATTGCAGGAACTCGCTGACTTCGAACATGTTGCAGAAGCCCATGACCCGTTCAACCATCGCCCTGTTATACCAGGACCGGTCAAACAGGACGATTTCCCCGCCGGACGGCAGATGTTCGACATAACGCTGGAAATACCATTGTGTCACTTCCCGGTCGTTCGGTTTGCCCAGTGCGACGACACGTGCACCGCGCGGATTAAGATGTTCGGTAAAGCGTTTGATCGTGCCGCCTTTGCCTGCTGCATCGCGGCCTTCGAAGATGACCAGGGATTTGATATTTTCGGATTTGATCCAGTTTTGCAGTTTGAGAAGTTCGATATGCAGGGGCGCAATCAACTCAAGATACTGTTTGCCATGCATCTTTTTGGCACGTGAATTGGGATCAAGATCAACATCCGGAGGAAGATCGTCGCCGGAAGGTGTTCTTTCAGAAGCACTGTGTTTTCTTGAAGGAAGGTCATCAAGGCGATCCATCGTCATGTTTTCGGCATCCAGCAAAAAACGGTCGCGGGCTTCGCTATCAAGACTGGAAAGATCGGGATGCTGTTTTGAGACCTTGCGGCTGCGTGCAGTATGTTTCACTGCATTGCGGATCGTATTGTCGCTGCTTCCTGTCTTCTTTGTCGGGATGCCTTGCTTTTTCACGGCCATTCTGCTGATGCCTCTGCAACCTTGATGGGAAATTACAGTGGCATAAATGCGCCATGATCGAAAGGGGGCGCAAGGAGGTATGTCAAATCCGTGGGGGCGGATCGGGTTTTCGATCATGGCGCAGTCGGCGGTCTCGTCTGATCAGATCGGATAGGATTTCCGATATTCGGCTTCGGCATCGGTGCGTGACAGGCCGATATCGGCAAGCTGGCTGTCGCTCAACCGCATAAGGGCACGGCGTTGCGACCTTTTGGCCATGGTGGCGGCAATAATGTTCAGTGCCGTGTTTAGCCCCTGCTGCAGGTTTCCGGAAAATTGCTGAAAGCCGCTGATATGGTTGTGGCGTGTCGTGTGCTGGCCAGAAGTCGTCTGGCAGATTGAATGTGCCATGTTCGTTCTCCTGAATTAAGTTCCTCTAATGAGAGGTTTCTATGGTTGAGACCCATATTCACGCCAAACGTCTTGCGTGACAAACGAGTATTTCTGGGGTTAAGTATTAGTTGATCTAATGATTGGCTGGTTTGAGGCAAAAAATGCGTTTACCCCCGTTACAGTCCCTGCGTGCGTTTGATGCGGCTGCCCGGCATCTTAATTTTACCCGTGCAGCCGAGGAACTTTTTGTGACCCAGGGGGCTATTAGCCAGCAGATCCGCCAGCTCGAGGAATATTTGGGTTTTCGGCTGTTCTTTCGGTTGCCGAGGCGATTGCAATTGACTGACGAAGGTGACCGTCTGGCGCGGGCAACGTATGAAGGCTTTTCACGCATTGCCGGGGAAATCGAAAGTCTCCGGGCAGTGGAGGAGGCCGGGGTCGTCACGGTCAGCGTATTGCAATCCTTTGCCGTTAAATGGCTGGTGCCGCGTCTGGGGCATTTTCGCGAGGCACATCCTGATATCGATGTACGCATTCACGCTGATGACCGTTTGGTTGATTTCCGTAACGAAGGCATTGACCTGGCGGTACGCTTTGGGCGAGGGCGCTATCCCAATCTCTATACCGAACTGTTGATGCGTGACGAGGTTTTCCCGGTTTGCAGTCCGGATTATCTGGCATCAAGCCCTCCTTTGAATAAACCGGCCGACATAGCAGGGCACCAACTTTTGCATGATGCGACTTCACATATAGAACAGCCCCGTGCTGCGGATTGGCAGTTCTGGTTGGAAGGGGTTAGCGTCAAGGGTATTGATCTGCGTCGCGGGCTACGCTTCAATTCCGGCGACATGGTTATTCAGGCGGCGTTGATGGGGCATGGTGTTGGTATGGCACGCACCAGTCTGGCTGCGCAGGACCTGAAGGCCGGTTTGCTTGTCCGGCCGTTCCCGCAAACCGTCGCGTCAAGCTATGCCTATTATCTGACCTGTCCCGAGGAAAACCTGAACCGGCCGCGTGTGCAGGCCTTTATCCGCTGGTTAAAGGATGAAGTTGCCGCAACGCTTACGGATATCGAGGAAAGTCAGCCGGCATTGACAATCATTACGCGCAATCCCGATGCCTGAATTCAGATCAGGCCAAGTTCGCGCAATTCGTCTGCCATGTCTTCGGGAAGTGCTTCTGCGCCACCGGCCTGCTTTTCATCCGGTGGGCATTTGTCTTCGGTAAGGTATCGCCAGCCCTGAAATGCACGGTGGGGCCATGTGCGGGTTTCGACCAGTTCGGGATCAAGGACGATGCGGCAATATTTGATGCCTTCCTCGTCAATGAATTCTTCCAGATCGACAACGCGCTGGCGGGCACGAATGGCCCCCTTGATCACCCAATAGATTGAACCACCCTCCAGAATCTCCGTCTTGCGTTTCGGAGTCATTCGTGTGGAGTGGTAAATCCGGCTGTGAAGCCCGCCAAAATAGGCCTGCCATTGACGCAGGGTTTCAGGGCTTTCTGTACCGACGCTGAGTTTGATCAGGTGAAGGGGCATGGTTTGTTCGTATTCTTTCGGGCGAGACAGGGTGTTATCTGACCTAGAAGTCATGCGTGGTTTGGTCAAGGGGGGATTAATAATTACAAATAATAATTGTAATTATATGTATTTCACAAAAAAACTTGACCAATAATGCGTAATCATCCAAATTCTGATGCAGAAAATGTCCACAGACAGGGCATCACCCAGAGAGATTTACAGGCTGAGAGAACCGAATGTCCCTGCAAGTTGTCACGGCAAACCGTCTTGATGACGGGTTGGTCGTTTTCCTGACCGCAGATGGCGGTTGGAGTGAAAATATCGACCAGTCGCGTATTGCCGATGGAAAAGAGGCGGGTGACGCCTTGCTGGCCGAGGCCAGTGTACCCGAGCTCGATACTGTCATCGTCGGCCCGTATCTGATCGAGGTCGAGCAACAGGACGGCGGACTGGTTCCGACGAAATACCGTGAAGTCCTGCGCACCAAGGGTCCCAGCGTGCGGCAGGATCTCGGCTATCAGGCCGGGTAAGGAGGATACACCATGTATCGCTATGATGATTTCGACCGCCAGCTGGTGCTGGAACGTACCGAGCAGTTCCGCGAGCAGGTCAAACGTCGCCTGTCCGGCGACATTACCGAGGATCAATTCCGCCCGCTGCGTCTGATGAACGGTGTTTATCTCCAGCTTCACGCCTATATGCTGCGCGTCGCCGTTCCTTATGGTACGCTGCGCGCTGATCAGTTGCGCCAGCTTGGCTATATCGCGCGCCGCTATGACAAGGGTTATGGCCATTTCACGACCCGACAGAATATCCAGTATAACTGGCCGAAGCTTGCCGAAATTCCCGATGCGCTGCTTGACCTTGCCAAGGTTGAAATGCACGCCATTCAGACATCAGGCAACTGTATTCGCAACACGACCACCGATCAGTATGCCGGTGCCGCCGCCGACGAGATCGAAGATCCGCGTCCTTATTGCGAACTGATTCGTCAATGGTCGACCTTCCATCCGGAATTCACCTATCTTCCGCGCAAGTTCAAGATCGCGGTAACCGGATCGCCAAACGACCGTGCTGCGGTCAAGGTGCATGATATCGGGCTTCGGATGCATCAGAACGATGCGGGCGAGGTCGGGTTTGAAGTCATCGTCGGTGGTGGACTTGGCCGCACACCGTTCGTTGGCAAGACCGTGCGTGACTTTATCAGCAAGAACGATCTGTTCTCGTATCTTGAGGCGATCCTGCGCGTTTACAACCGGTTTGGCCGTCGCGACAACAAGTACAAGGCGCGTATTAAAATCCTCGTCCATGAAATCGGGGTCGAGGAAATGCAGCGTCTGGTCGAAGAAGAATGGGCACAGATCAAGGACGGATCACTGCGCGTTGATGATGCCGAAATTGCACATTACATCGAACAGTTCGCGCCGCCAGAATTTGAAACCCTTTCCGACGATGATGCCGAGTTTGAACGCCGCAAGGCTGAAAACCGGGAATTTGCCAACTGGGTGCGTTCGAACGTGATCGCACACAAGCAGCCGGGCTACGCGATTGCCAACGTATCGCTAAAACCGATTGGCGGTATTCCGGGTGATGCAACTGATACCCAGATGGAGCTGGTTGCTGATCTGTCCGAGCAATACAGCTTTGGCGATATTCGTGTGACCCACGAACAGAATCTGGTTTTGCCGCACGTGAAAAAAGCTGATCTGTTCTCGCTTTGGGCGGAACTGAAGAATGCCAATCTGGCGACGGCAAACCTTGGCTATGTTACCGACATCATTTCCTGCCCTGGGCTGGATTACTGCGCACTGGCAACAGCGCGTTCGATCCCGCTTTCACAGCGCATTTCGGAACGTTTTTCCGATCTGGATCGTCAGCATGATATCGGCGAACTCAAGATAAAGATTTCCGGCTGCATCAATGCCTGCGGGCATCACCATGTCGGTCATATCGGCATTCTGGGCCTCGATAAACGTGGCAAGGAATTCTATCAGATTACCCTTGGCGGCGATGCCAGCGAGAATGCCGAAATCGGCAAAATCGCCGGTGCCGGTTTCTCCGAAGCCGAAGTTGTCGATGCCATTGAAAGTCTGGTGACCAAATATCTTGGCATACGTGAAACTGGCGAACGCTTTATCGATACTTATCGCCGTGTCGGCATGGACCCGTTCAAGGAGGTGCTTTATGGCGATCGTTAAGAATGACAGTGTGATCGATCAGGAATGGGTCACGCTTGATGCCGAAGCGGACCTGCCGTCGGGCGAGGAAAACATCATTGTGCCACTTGCGCGTTTTAAGGAAGAACGCGAAACGCTGATCGGGCGTAATGGCGGACTTGGTGTCCAGCTCAATCCGGGCGACGCCCCCGAAGATCTGGCTAATGATCTTGATCGTCTTTCGATCATCACGGTCAATTTCCCGGCCTATACGGACGGGCGCGGATATTCCTACGCCCGTGTTTTGCGAGAACGTCTGGGTTTCAAGGGCGAACTTCGCGCAATCGGTGACGTGCTGCGTGACCAGATTCTGTATATGCATCGTTGCGGTTTCGATGCGTATGAGCTGAAAAATGATGATGATGTTTCACTGACAAAAGTTCGCGCAGCATTGAAGGAAATGACAGTTTACTACCAGCCGACAGGAGACGGGCGTGCCACGGCCGCATCGCTTCGTGAGCGGCGTCGGGCAGCTCTTAAATCTGCGTCCTGATTTATCTTTTTCGTCAGATCGAGTTTTGAATAGCTCTGCCTTGGAGGCGCCCGTTTCGGGCGCCTTTTCTTTTGCCCTTATAATGCCGGCATTTTCTGTCAGGGATTGCGCTGCCCCGGTTTTCATTCTTGGGAGGAGTATGGATATCAGTTGGGAAAAGATTATTCTTTTGTATATGAAAATCCGACCAGAATTCACCTTTAGGGTGGTGTTGTGACCGGTTTCAAGCTATACACTTATTAGCTGTTTAAATGGCGCTATGTGGCAACCATTATAAAACAATAGGTTGTCACTTTGGACCAAAAAGGAGAGCCTGAAAACATTAATCCCAACAGCAGGATGCATCCTGCCAAGCGGATTGGGGAATTCACGCATTGCCTGACAGTTGGCATCGGTAACGCTCCGATGCAAGGAAGCAGGTTCGCATTTCTGGGACTAGCAGGAAAAGGCAACCAATGTCGATTGAGCAAAGCCTTACAGGAATTGGAGACAGTTGTGTGATTACGCGGGATTTTACGCGTTACGATCACGGCTATCAGGACAAGGCGCTCAAATATATCGATTATCTGGGGGCTTTATCGCTCGCGCTGCGTAAATTTTCCGAATACAGCCGGACAATGCTGGCGTCCCAGCAATTGTATATCTATGCCAAATGGCTGGCGCGATACACGGCATACTGGCCGGAACTTGACCAACTTGTCGACAGACTGGAAAACAGCTTTGATGAAGTCGATCAAAGCTATGTCGCAAGTCAGTCTGCCGTCGATGGCTCGTGGGGCTGGCAATATAACGAATTCCACCACAAATTTGATGCGACCATCGTGCGTTTGCATGAATTGGCCAATGAGGGGCGCGCGCCGCGTTATCCGCTGCACTTTCTTGAACCGATCGCAACCGCATCGGCGATGCGCGGTTATCTGGAAAAGCTACTGGTTTCCGATATCGCAGCGACCGGGCGTAATCAGCGTGATGAATTTGGCAGTGTGATCTGTTGTCTGGCACAGCTTTGCTTCAAACCGTCCTTGCGGCGCTATGCGCAGGAACATGTGCGTGGCATTGATCTTGACCAAAGCTATGTCGATGCGTTCCGTGAATTCCTTGATGAAATCCAGAACCCCGAAACCGGTTATTGGGGGCCATGGTATGTGTCGGATGGCAAGACGCATCGTTACGATGATCTTAGCTATACATTCCATATCGTATCCTATCGCAAGGGGCGGGTCGGGCATTGGTCCGATATCATCCGCACCACGCTTGAAAGCCGGCAATTGGAATATCCGCAAGGATGGCTCAGCCGCGGTGAATTCAACAATCATAACAACTATGACGTTGCGAAAATCTTTCGCTATGGGTGGCCGCATATGCAGTCGGCAGAACGTGCTTTAGCGCGCGAACAGATTGCCGAAATGCTGGACTGGTGTGTCGGTCATTCGCTCAGACGCGATGGCAGCTTTGTTCCGGACAGTCATTTCTATAACTCGCTGGAGTCATGCTACTATTTCGGTGTCTCGTTCCTGGATGAAGTCGGATATTTTCAACCTTCGAAACGTTTCTGGACCCAGCAGAAATTCCCCTATGCGCCGGTTCTGCAGTCTCGTATCTGGCGCAAACTGGACGAATTTGATGCCGAGAACCCCAGTGTCATCGCTGCCAAATGGAAAATCGGCCCGGATGCTACCCGCATATCTGCATCGCCAGTCAACCGGGAGGGCCTGTCGCGCATGCCGCTACTTTCCGGGGATGATTGTGCAACAACCGAAGAACGCGAATTCGAATTTATCCTGCGACCAAATAACGATGGTTGATCCTGCCGTTCCGTTCTCTCCTGTGTGAAATCCGATGGTTATGCAGTCGCAATATTTTGTGTCAGGTTCAATCCTGCGTCACATATTTTCAATGGCGCATACCAGCATGCTTGCGCTTGTGGCGATGGTGCTGGTTGATGCGCTTGATCTGTTTTTCCTGAGCCTTCTGGGCGATGTTGAAATCATCGCCGGTCTTGGCTTTGCGTGGCCGATTATCTTTTTTACCCTTGCGGTTTCATTGGGTATCTCGACCGCGATGACGGCGCTTGTTTCCCGTGCCGAGGGGCTTGGTGATCGGAACCGGGCAAAAATTTATGCCACGCATATTCTGGTATTCGGTCTTGTGCTATCGGGTGTGATGACAGTTGTTTTGTGGCTGTCGGCACCTTGGATGCTTGATATGTTCGGGGCGGTCGGCAAGGCGCGTGACGTTGGTGTCACATATGTGCAGATCGTGATCCTATGTTTGCCGGTTTTGGTTCTGAGCATGTCATCAGGCGCATTGTTGCGTGCGATTGGGGCGAAGCAACGTGCCATGTGGTCGAAAATGGCTGGTGCCGCAGTCAATGCAGTCCTCGATCCCATTTTCATCTTTGGTTTTGATTGGGGTGTCGAAGGGGCGGCATGGGCAACCGTCGTGTCACGGATCGCGATCATGGCGGTGGCCTTTTATGGTGTTCGTAACGTTCATCACATGCTTGGCCGGTTTGATGCGACGCTGTTTCGGAAGGACATCCGTGATATTGCGCGTGTAACCGTACCTGTCGGATTGGCAAAGATCGGCCCGCCAATAGCCAGCGCCTTTATCATGTCCAGCATGGCAAAGTTTGGGCCCGATGCGGTGGCGGCTATGGCGATCATTGAACGTATCGGGCCGTTCGTATTCGTTGGTTACATGGCGTTGCCCCAGGCAATCGGCCCGATCATTGGCCAGAACTTTGCCGCAGCAAAGGCCGGGCGGGTGCGCAGCATCTGGCACAATGTATGGGGGCTGGTGGTGGTTTACGGGGTGATTGTCTGCACTGCCCTGTTCCTGTTTCAGGGTCAGATTGCAGCGCTTTTCAGCGCAACCGATCAAACCGCAGCGTATCTTTCGATCTATTGCAGTTTTACGGCACCCTTTTATGTGTTCCTTGGTCTGCAGTTTTCATCGCATACCTTCTTTAACGTCACCGGGCGGCCCAATCTTGCAATGACATTTGATCTTGCAAAGGAACTTTTGGGGGTAATCCCCCTGGTCTGGCTGGGGAGCTACTATATGGGCGCCCCCGGAGTTCTGGCGGGGCAGGCTGCGGGCATTGTCTTGTTCGGTACGATCACAGCTGTTGTCAGTTATCGTCTCGCGTGCGGGAGGTGGTCGGCTGAGGCGTATAATCTTTCCGGATCAACTTAAGGTAAGTGAAGTTTGAAGCGGATTTCTGGTGAGATGTCCGGATTTGTTTGATGTGAATAAGGTCACATTATTCACAATGAAATCATTTTTCTGTATCCCATATAACGCGAAGGGTGGCGAAACATTATGGGGTACGGAAAATGACAAATATTCTAAAACGATTTAAAATTGCACCGAAGGTCTTTGGTGGATTTGGTATTGTTCTCCTTTTACTTGTATTGATGTCGGTGTTGGCGGTCGCATCCTTAAGCAGTGCAGATGACGATTTTACGCGTTATCGGGCGACAGCGCTGCAATCCAATCAAGCCGGGCGGGTTCAGGCCAATTTGCTGGAAGCACGTGTGGCGGTGAAAGATTTTCTGCTTAGCGGAAAGCAAGCGTCAAAAGACACAGTATCGAGCCGGTTGCAGTCGGCAATTGATTTGAATAACGAACTTGCAACCATGATTGACGAACCTGCCCGCCGCGAAGTTGCAGTTTCAGCAGATGCTGCTTTAAAAGAATATCTTGAAACCTTTAACAAAGTCGCCGCCATGGACGCATCGGATGCTGGGCGTGATGCTCTTGTGTCTGGTGCGCTTGACCGTATCGGGCCTGTCATTGCCCAAAATCTGGAAAAGCTCAAGCTCGAGATCAAGGCGGAACAGGACCAGCTTGGTCCTAATGCTGCCAAGGCTCTTGAGGATGCTGTTATTACAGCCGAAGTTCTCGCGGCAATTGCTGTCTTGATCGGGATACTCGCAGCGTGGCTCATTGGTGCTGGCATTTCAAGACCTGTGCGTGCCATCACGGATGCAATGAATAAGTTGGCAAGTGGTGACAAAACAACAGGCATTCCCGGTCAGGATCACCGTGACGAGATTGGTGATATGGCAAAAGCAGTTCTGGTCTTTAAAGAAAACATGATCCGGGCAGAACAGCTTGCAGGGCAGGAAGCAGAAGCTCAGAGACAGCGGGAAGCCCGTGCAAAAACAATTGAGAAGCTGACCAACGATTTTGATGCGGATGTTTCTGCTGTACTGAATAGTGTTTCTTCGGCCGCGACAGAAATGCAGGCGACAGCAACGTCAATGACGGCGACGGCTGAGGAAACCAGCCGACAGGCGACGGTGGTGTCGGCCGCAGCCGAGCAGGCATCAAACAACGTTCAAACCGTCGCCAGCGCGTCCGAGGAGCTCAGCGCCTCGATTTCCGAAATCAGTCATCAGGTCAATCAGTCTGCACAAGTGGCAAGCAAGGCTGTGTCCGAGGCGGAGAATACCAACGCGCAGGTACGCGGGCTTGCAGAAGCTGCCCAGAAGATCGGTGATGTGGTTGGATTGATCAGCGACATTGCCGCACAAACCAACCTTCTGGCGTTGAATGCAACGATTGAAGCCGCGCGGGCAGGCGAGGCGGGCAAAGGTTTTGCTGTGGTTGCGGCCGAGGTCAAGAATCTGGCCAATGCGACATCAAAGGCAACTGAACAAATTACCGCCCAGATCACCGGAATTCAGACAGAAACAGAAGGTGCGGTGGTTGCGATTGATTCCATCGGCAGTACGATTGCCGAAATCAGCGAGATTGCAGCAACGATTGCAAGCGCGGTCGAGCAGCAGGGGGCTGCGACCGAGGAGATCACTCGAAATGTTCAGCAGGCATCAGCCGGAACAAGCGAGGTAACTGAAAATATTCACGGTGTTAATGAAGCTGCAACATCAACCGGTGCCGCTGCTGAGCAAGTTTTGAATGCGTCGGGTGAGCTGTCCGAACAGGCTGAAACCCTGCGGCTAAAGGTTGAAACTTTCCTGACTGCAGTCAAGGCGGCCTAGTCTGTCTATGGCTTGAACTGCATCAAAACACAGGGGCCATCGCCGGTTTCATATTCGGTGTCACCAATGAAACCGGCGGCCTCATAGCTTTTGCGGGCTCGTACATTTTCCGGGTCGGGATCAATCGCAACCAACGGTGCACCGCGATCAATCAGCATTTGCGCCAACAATCGCAGGAACATCTTCCCATGGCCGCATCCCATCATGTCGGGGGCGCCAATGAACGCGTCGATGCAGCGCGTGCCTTTGGGCAAATGGGATAAATGGGGTTGGGGCCATTGATGCGCATCATAATGCTGTGCAAAGGCAAAGGGGCGATTGCGATAGGATACGACAAGTGTCGCCATTTCCGGCAGTTCGATGTCTTCGGTGATCAGTTCGATTTGCTCAGCAGGATCCCCCCACCAACGCGCGACTTCCGGCACACGCAGCCAGCGCCGTATCATGGGTAAATCACTGGGGAGGGCCCGCCGGAAACGATATGTCTCGGCGCTGGCCATAGCGATCAGGCCCCGACAGTGTCGCGTTTGGCGGCTAGCGCCAGATTGGCCTTTGATTCGGATGCCCTACCGATCTTTGCCGTGATCCAGCTACCGGTTTCGGCAAGCTTTTCAAGATTGATACCGGTGTCGATGCCCAAGCCATTCAGCATATAGACGACATCTTCAGTGGCGACATTGCCGCTTGCGCCCTTGGCATAGGGGCATCCGCCAAGCCCGGCGACCGAGCTGTCAATCGTTGCAATCCCCATCTGCAGAACGGCAAGAAGGTTTGCCAATGCCTGACCATAAGTGTCGTGGAAATGAGCGGCGAGGTTTGCGATGGCGACATGGGTTGCGACGGCTTCGATCATCGCCTGCGCCTTGCCCGGTGTGCCGGTGCCGATGGTATCGCCAAGACTGATTTCATATGCCCCCATGTCAAACAGGGCCTTTGCGACATCGGCGACCTTTCGCGGGGCAATCTCGCCCTCGTACGGGCAGCCAAGAACGCAGGAGACATACCCGCGCACGGCGATGTTGGCATCGCGTGCGGCGCTCACAACCGGACGGAACCGATCAAGGCTTTCGGCAATGGAGCAATTGATGTTCTTCTGCGAAAAGCTTTCCGATGCCGCCCCAAAAACCGCGACTTCGGTTGCACCTGCCTCAATCGCGGCTTCAAGCCCTTTCAAATTGGGTGCAAGAACCGGATAGGTGACGCCCGGTTTACGCGAGATGCGGGCCATGACGTCGGATGCGTCGGCCATTTGTGGCACCCATTTCGGACTGACAAAGGCGGTGGCTTCGATGACCGAAAGACCTGCATCGCAAAGGCGATGGATCAGTTCGACCTTGATGTCGGTCGATACCATCGCCTTTTCGTTCTGCAATCCGTCACGCGGACCGACTTCGACGATTTTGACCCGCTCTGGTAGACCGGAAAGGCGGGGCATACTACTCTGCCTCCTCGATGGCGATCAATTCGGCGCCGTCATCAACCTGATCGCCAACAGCAAAGAATATCTCGCGAACCGTGCCCGAAACCGGTGCTGAAATGGTGTGTTCCATTTTCATTGCTTCCATCACAACAAGCTTGTCGCCTGCCGCAACAGATTGCCCCGGTTCGGCCAGCACGGCAATGATTTTACCGGGCATCGGTGCGGTTAATCCGCCGCCGGTGCCTTCATGGCTGCCCGCGGCGGCAACCGGATCAAAAATCTCCAGCCGGTCAGAACGCCCGTCGCGGAAAATCGTCAGGCGGTTACCATCACGAAGGACGCTGGCGCGTTTTCGGACCTTGTCAAAGGTAGCCTGAATGGTGCCATCAACGGCAATCTCGGCGTGGGCTGTGATCGAACTGCCGTCGGGCATATCAATCACATAACCGGCTGCGCGATAATGCACCTTGATCTTCAGGTCCGTCCCGTCATGACGCAGGATCAGATCATGGTGATTATCATCGTTCAGACGCCATCCCGATGTGCTGTGCCATGGGGAATAGGGATCGCTGCTTTGTGCGGCATGGCTTTTGGCCTCGGCATCACGAAGCATCAGGATATCAAGTGCGGCAAAGGCAAGCGCATCATTGTCAGGTGCCGCCGGGGCGGGGATCAGATCGTCGAGATACTGACCGATGAAACCGGTTTCGACCTCACCGCGCACGAAGGCCGGGTGGCGGGCAATATTGGCAAGGAAGCCGGTATTGGTCGTTACGCCGACAATCTGCACATCATTAAGGGCCGTTGCCATCCGGCGCAGTGCCGATGTGCGATCCGTATCCCAGGTGATCAGCTTTGCGATCATCGGGTCATAATGAATGGATACCTCGCCACCTTCGTAAACGCCCGTATCGATCCGCACGTGATCATTGGCCGCAGGCATACGCATGTGCACAAGCCTGCCCGTAGCGGGCAGGAAATCATTATGCGGGTCTTCGGCATAGAGGCGGACTTCGAAGGCATGCCCGTTAATGGTCAGTTCTTCCTGTGCCTTGGGCAGCTTTTCACCGTCAGCAACACGCAATTGCCATTCGACAAGATCCTCGCCGGTGATCTTCTCGGTCACCGGATGTTCGACCTGCAGGCGCGTGTTCATTTCCATGAAATAGAACGCACCCGACGCATCAAGCAGGAATTCAACCGTGCCAGCCCCCTGATAGCCAATCGCCTTGGCGGCATCGACGGCGGCCTTGCCCATCTCGGCGCGAAGATCTTCGGGCATATTCGGGGCAGGGGCTTCCTCAATAACTTTCTGATGGCGGCGTTGCAGGGAACAGTCGCGTTCAAACAGATAAACCGCATTGCCATGGCTATCGGCAAAGACCTGAATTTCAACATGGCGCGGTTTGACGATCAGCTTTTCAATCAGGCAATGATCATCTCCAAAGCTGCTTGCAGCCTCGCGCTTGCAACTGATCAGCGCGTCCCTGAAATCGGCGGGTTTTTCAACCGCACGCATGCCTTTGCCGCCGCCACCTGCCGACGCCTTGATCAGAACCGGATAACCGATCTTGTCCGCCTCGGCCGCCAAAAGCTCAGGGTCCTGATCTTCGTCGTGATACCCGGGCACCAGCGGAACACCGGCCTTGCCCATGATTTTCTTGGCTTCGGATTTTGAACCCATCGCACGGATCGCACTTGCCGGCGGGCCGACAAATACGCAGCCGGCTTTTTCTAGTGCATCGGCAAAAACGGCATTTTCCGACAGGAAGCCATAACCAGGATGAACCGCATCGGCACCCGATTGCGCAATGACTTCAAGTAAACGATCAACGCGCAGATAGCTGTCTTTCGGGGCCGGACCGCCGATGTGATAGGCTTCGTCGGCACGTTTGACATGCAGGGCATTGGCATCCGCGTCGGAATAAACTGCGACGGTCTGGATGCCCATGCGGCGTGCGGTTTCAATCACGCGGCAGGCAATTTCACCACGGTTGGCGATCAGTATTTTGCGCGGCATGATTAATTCTCACTCCACTTCGCGGGGCGTTTTTCAAGAAATGCACTGACACCTTCACAGCCTTCGGCACTTGCGCGCTGATCGGCAATGCGTCGTGCGGTATCGTCAATGACATCATCGTCAATCGGTTTGTTGGCAACCGCATAAATCAGCGATTTTGCTGCATTCATGGCACCCGGCCCATTGGCCAGCAACAGCTTTGCCATGGCATCACCCCGTGCGGTCAGATCGTCACCTGAAACAATTTCATGCACCAATCCGATGGCATGGGCGGTCGCGGCATCAAAACGTTCCGCCGTCAGAAAATAGCGCCGGGCCTGCGATACGCCGATGGCTTCGACCACATAGGGCGAAATAACCGCCGGAATCAGGCCGAGCTTGACCTCTGATAGGCAGAAACTGGCCCGATCAGATGCAATCACGATGTCACAGCACGCGGCCAACCCAACCCCGCCGCCAAATGCGGCCCCGTTGATAAGCCCGATGGTCGGTTTGCTGCAGAAATTAAGCGTCTTCATCAACCGCGCCAATGCACGTGAATCGGCAAGGTTTTCCGCATGGCTGTAACCGGCCATGCGTTTCATCCAGTTAAGGTCGGCACCTGCAGAAAAGCTTTTGCCGGCACCTGTCAGGATCACCACGCGCACCGCCGGATCGGCATCCAGCGCATCCAGCTTGGCCGTCAGATCACCGATCAGGACATCGTCAAACGCGTTGTGGATTTCCGGACGGTTCAACGTAATGCGGGCAACGCCCGATGCGCTGATCTGGCATATCACGGCATCGGTTGATGGATTGGTGTTATCGGTGTTTACACTGCTCATGCCAGCCTCACATCCGGAACACGCCAAAGCGTGTTTCCTCGACCGGTTTGTTGAGTGCCGCCGAAAGGCCAAGACCAAGAACCATGCGGGTATCGGCCGGGTCAATTACCCCGTCATCCCAAAGTCGTGCAGACGCGTAATAGGGGTGCCCCTGTTCTTCATACTGGTCGCGGATCGGGCCTTTGAAGGCTTCCTGTTCTTCGATCGGCCATGTTTCACCGCGCTTTTCCTGTGCATCGGCGCGGATTTGTGTCAAAACATTTGCCGCCTGTTCCCCGCCCATGACTGAAATGCGGGCATTGGGCCACATCCACAGGAAGCGGGGGCTATAGGCGCGACCACACATGCCATAATTGCCTGCGCCGAATGATCCGCCGATCAGAACCGTGAATTTGGGAACCTTGGCTGTTGCAACGGCGGTAACCAGCTTCGCGCCATCCTTGGCAATCCCGCCGCTTTCATATTTGCGGCCAATCATGAATCCGGTGATGTTTTGCAGGAACACCAATGGAATACCGCGCTGGCAACAAAGTTCGATGAAATGCGCGCCTTTAAGCGCACTTTCGGAAAACAGGATGCCGTTATTGGCAATAATCCCGACCGGATAGCCGAAAATGCGGGCAAAGCCGGTAACCAGTGTCGTGCCATACTGGGCCTTGAACTCGTCAAAGTCCGATCCGTCAACGATGCGGGCAATCACTTCGCGCACGTCATAGGGTTTTTTGGAATCGCTTGGAATGACACCATAAATCTCGCGCGGGTCATATGCCGGGTCGCGCGGCGCAGTCAGGGTCAGGCCGGGATTTTTCGTCCAGTTAAGGTTCTTGACGATATCACGTGCGATGGACAATGCATGGGCGTCATCCTGTGCGTAATGATCGGTGACACCGGATGTTTTACAGTGAACATCCGCACCGCCAAGGTCTTCGGCCGAGACAACTTCGCCGGTTGCGGCCTTCACCAAGGGCGGTCCCCCCAGAAAGATCGTGCCCTGTTTGCGAACGATAATGCTTTCATCCGACATGGCGGGGACATAGGCTCCGCCCGCCGTACAGGACCCCATGACAACCGCGATCTGCGGAATGCCTTTGGATGACATCGTTGCCTGATTGAAAAAGATGCGGCCAAAATGATCGCGATCCGGGAAAACTTCGTCCTGACGGGGCAGGTTCGCCCCGCCACTATCCACCAGATAAATGCAGGGCAGGTTGTTTTCGAGTGCGATTTCCTGTGCGCGCAGATGCTTTTTGACCGTCATCGGGTAATAGGAACCGCCCTTGACCGTTGCATCATTGGCAACGATGACGCATTCAACGCCTGAAACCCGGCCAATACCGGTGATGATGCCCGCCGCAGGAACGTCTTCATCGTCATACATGCCATAGGCGGCAAGCTGGGAAAGCTCAAGGAACGGGGACCCGATATCGAGCAATTGACGGATACGTTCGCGGGGCAAAAGTTTGCCGCGGCCAGTGTGGCGATCACGTGCGCGCTCGCCGCCACCAAGCTTGATCTGCGTGATCTGATTACGAAGATCGGCAACCAGTTGTTCCATCTGCTGGGCATTGTTGCGGAAATCTTCCGAGCGGGGATTTACCGCAGATTTCAGAACCGTCATCGTCAATCGACACCGTCTGTTGCAGGGATCGATTTCATAAGGAATCGATCCCGAAGTGAATGGCGTTTATGACTGCTGTTATGGTGGAAGTTTACGTAAACGTCAAGATTAAATAGGTAATCCAGTACCGAATTTACTTATATCAAAAAAACAGCGTGAATTCGGGGCGGTAGACGGTATTCCGAATATGTGATTTTATCGGAAAAGTCGTAGATTTCTCAATTGACTAGATTGCTGTGATTGCGATGGTTTTCTGGTGCAATCAGTCGCTGATCTGTTTGCGCAGCTTGATCCAGCGTTCAAGATGTTCAAGCCGGTCATTGCCGAAAAAGGCTTCTTCTTCATAGAAGAAGAACGGTGACCCGAAGGCACCACGTGCAATGGCGTCGTCGGTAACTTCGCGGACGTGCTGCTTCCATTTCGGGTTTTCGACAGCCGCGCGGATTTCCCCGGCATCAATGGAATGTCGGGTGGCTGTGGCAAAGACAACTTCCGGGTCGGACATATCCAGTCCGTCTGCGAAATATCCGCGATAGACGTCCTTTGCAAACTTGATCGCCAATGCCGGTTTTGTTGACGCAATCCAGTAATAGGCGCGGGTCGGTACCAGTGCGGAATAGGGGAATTTTTCCGGGACCTGGAACGGCGTATTTTGCATTTTTGCGCAGCGTTCCATGTCGCGTTTGAAATAATCGCCGCGAATGGGTTGGCTCAATAACGGGCTTTGTCCGGTCTGTTTGAAGGCCGCACCGATCATGAACGGGTACCAGTTGACCGTAACGCCGGTTCTGGCCTCAAAGGCATCGATGCGTTCAGCCGCGAGATAACCGTAAGGTGACGAGAAATCGAAATAGAAAGAGACTTCCGACATGCTGTGGGGCCCGTAATTAATGACGCAAAACAGAGTGCCATGTGGCGATACCGGCAAAGCCATCGGAAAGATGGCTTGGTGATAGTGCGCTACTAAGCAATTGTATTGCAACAAAATTGATCGAATTTACGGGATCGTGATGCCGGGGCGTACTTTTACTTCTTCCATCACGACATATGTATGAGTCTGGCTGACACCCTGAACAGAGGACAGGCGTTCAAGGAATTCGCGATAGGCATACATATCGGCAACCCGAAGTTTCATCAGGTAATCAAAGCCGCCTGCGACCATGTGACATTCTTCGATTTCCGGCAGTTTGCGGATCGCTGTGGCAAACACGTCAAATACGTCCGGGGTCGTCCGATCCAGCGTTATTTCGACAAAAACCACCAGCGACTGATTGAGTTTGCGGGGGTCAAGTAGCGCCATATAACCGGTGATGAAGCCGTGTTGTTCAAGGCGGCGAACACGTTCGAGGCACGGTGTCGGGCTAAGATTGACGCGACGTGACAGTTCAACGTTCGACATGCGTCCGTCGTTTTGAAGTTCGCGCAGGATCTGTTTGTCAATCTTGTCTAGGCTTTTATGATTCTTCTGCATTTTAATCTAATAACCAGTGTTTATAACTGCACTAAAAGTTTTTCAATGGATGATATATCGTATTTTTGGGGAAAATGGCAGCACATTTTTTGAGTGCATATATATTGTCTGTGGCCACATGAGGAGAAAACTCTGCGTTCCCCATAAGGAACCGGAGAATTGCATTTGCAGGGAGAAGCCATCGCCATGTTCCGCATCGATATGCCCCAAGCCAACGAAATCCGCGCAAAAATCCGCGAAACATATCGGACTGACGAAGAAGTTGTTGTTGAACGCCTGATTGAGGCTGCCCGACTGGCTCCCGAACAATCGGCGCGCGTTCAGGATCGGGCTTATCAGCTTGTAGCGCGGGTTCGCAAAGCCGATAATGGCAAAAGCGGCATCGATGCGCTGCTTCATGAGTATGAGCTTTCAAGCAAGGAAGGCGTCATCCTGATGTGCCTTGCGGAGGCACTTTTGCGCGTTCCTGATGCGGTCACCGCCGACAAGCTGATCCAGGACAAGCTGTTTGACGCCAACTGGCAAAGCCATCTTGGCCATTCCGACAGCTTCTTTGTCAATGCATCGACCTGGGGACTGATGCTAACGGGGAAGGTGATCAAGTTCGGCAAGGCGGAAAAGGCCGATCCGGGCGCGTTGCTTAAACGCATGATCGCACGCTCGGGCGAGCCGGTAATCCGTAAGGCATTCAACCATGCCATGCGCATTATGGGGCGTCAGTTCGTAATGGGCCGCACGATTGCGGAGGCCGCCGAACGGGCGAAGGCGAACGAGGAAAAAGGCTATCGCTATTCCTATGACATGCTGGGTGAGGCCGCGCGTACCATGGAAGACGCGGATCGCTATTTCAAATCCTATGTCGATGCGATCAACGATATCGGCAAGGTCGCGAATAATCGCGGCCCGATCAACAGCCCTGGCATCTCGGTAAAGCTCTCGGCGATCCATCCGCGTTATGATTTCGCCAATTATGCGCGCGTCATGAATGAACTTGTGCCGCGCCTCAAACAGCTTGCGCTGCTGGCCAAGAAATATGACATCGGTTTCACTGTTGATGCCGAAGAAGCCAATCGTCTGGACCTGTCGCTTGATGTGATCGGGGCAGTGTTTGCCGATCCCGATCTTGAGGGGTGGGAAGGATATGGTCTTGCGGTGCAGGCCTATCAGAAACGGGCCTATCACGTGCTGGAATGGCTTGCCGACCTGTCGGTCAAGGTCGGGCGCAAAATGATGGTGCGCCTTGTCAAAGGGGCCTACTGGGATACCGAGGTCAAGAACAGTCAGGAAAACGGGTTTGAAGGGTATCCGGTCTTCACCCGCAAGGCCGCAACCGATGTTTCCTATCTGGCGTGTGCACGTTTCATGCTGTCGCGTCGCGACGCATTCTATTGCCAGTTCGCCAGCCACAATGCCCACACCGTGGCATCGGTTCTGGAAATGGCTGGCAATGACCGGACGTTTGAATTCCAGCGTCTTCATGGCATGGGCGAAGCCCTGTATGAACAGATTGTCGATAAAAATGGTGAAAACGTGCCGTGCCGTGTTTATGCACCTGTTGGCACCCACGAGGATTTGCTGGCCTATCTTGTCCGACGTCTGCTTGAAAACGGGGCGAATACCAGCTTTGTGAACCGTATTCAGGACGAACAGCTACCGATCGAGGAAATGATCGCCGATCCGGTGGAAAAGATGGCTGCCCTGCCACGCAAGGCCCATCCGAAAATTCCGGCACCGGTTGATCTTTACGGTGCTGGTCGCGTCAATTCCAAGGGCATTGATCTGACCGATACGACCAAGCTTCTGCCGTTGGCCGAAAAGCTGGCATCGATACAGGGGAAAATCTGGCATGCTGCGCCGCTGATTGATGGCCAGCCTGTTTCGGGCGAGGCGATTGATGTTTTAAACCCGTCAAACCGCAATGAGAAAGTCGGCGAACTGATTCAGGCCGGTGAAGCAGATGTCGAGGCCGCGATTGTTGCCGCCGCCAAAGGCTATGAAATCTGGAACAAGACCCCGGCTGCGGAACGTGCGGCGTGCCTGCGTCGTCTTGCCGATCTTCTTGAAGACAACATGGACGAGTTCATTGCTCTTTGCCAACGCGAAGCAGGCAAACTGTATTCCGATGGTGTTGCCGAAGTGCGCGAAGCTGTCGATTTCTGCCGTTATTACGCGAACCGGGCAGAAGAAAGCTTCCGCGAGGGCAGTATCCTTGAAGGGCGCGGCATTTTCGTCTGCATCAGCCCGTGGAACTTCCCGCTTGCGATTTTCTTGGGCCAGGTCAGCGCGGCACTGGCGGCTGGTAACGCCGTTATCGCCAAACCGGCCGAACAGACGTCGCTTGTCGCGGCCAAGGCGGCCGAACTTATCCTTGCTGCAGGCGTGCCGGGGGCTGCATTTACGCTGCTGCCGGGGCCGGGCCGTGTGATCGGCAATATCCTGATCAACGATCCGCGCATTGGCGGGGTTGCCTTCACCGGTTCAACAGAAACCGCACAGGTCATCAATCAGGCGCTGGCAAAACGCCCGGGTGTTCCGCTGCCGCTGATTGCCGAGACCGGTGGCCAGAACGCGATGATTGTCGATTCAACTGCACTGCCCGAACAGGTGGTACAGGATGCAATCATTTCCGGCTTCCAGTCCGCCGGGCAGCGTTGTTCGGCCCTGCGTGTTCTGTTCGTTCAGGAAGATATCGCAGACAAGCTTTGCCACATGCTCGTCGGCGCGATGAAGGAACTGCGTGTCGGTGATCCGAAATTCCTTGATATCGATGTCGGACCGGTGATTGACGAAAAATCTCGCAAAACCCTTGTCGCTCATGCAGAACGCATGACCAAAGAAGCAAAGCTGCTTCATGCCTGTGATATCCTGCCGGAATGCGAAAACGGGACGTTCTTTGCGCCGCATTGCTTCGAAATTCCGTCGCTGGATGTTCTGGAACGGGAAGTATTTGGGCCGGTTGTCCATGTGGTGCGTTACAAGGCACGTGATCTGGACAAGGTTCTCGATCAGATCAATGCGTCGGGCTATGGTCTGACGATGGGCATCCATTCGCGTATCGACAGCACCGTGCGCCAGATTTCGCAAAAGCTGCGTGTCGGCAACTGCTATGTGAACCGGAACATGATTGGGGCCGTTGTCGGCGTGCAGCCATTCGGTGGGCAGGGCAAATCTGGCACCGGCCCGAAAGCAGGCGGCCCGCACTATGTCGAACGTTTTGCGAAACCTGCGACCGAGGCCGGAAAAAAGGCAGCAGGCAGTGCCGCGATTGCGGATGATCGTTCGCCAATCGTGATCAAGGCGTCGCTGACGGATGATGAATATCGTGCCCTGCAGGCAGCACAGGTCAAATGGCAGGCGACAGACGGCAATGAACGCGTCCGTGTTCTGGAAAATCTTGCCGCCAAGCTAGCTGGATCGTCGAAAGGTGATCTTTCGGCAAACGCCGAACTGATCGCAAACTTTGCCGCGATTTCGGAAAACGGCTTTGTGGCTCCGACCAGGATGCCCGGGCCGACCGGTGAAACCAACGACCTTTATATGCTCGGTCGTGGTGTTTATCTGGTGCAGGCGGAAAAGGATGCCGAAGCAGCACGTGTCATCCGCCACATCGCTGCGGCACTTGCTGCGGGCAATGCGGTGATCGTTGCCGGGGATCAAAAATGGCTGGCTGAATTTGCAAGCCTAGCGACCGATGCCGGACTGCCGGCAGGGCTGATCCGTGTCGTGGCGTCCAAGGTCGGTATTGCCGTGATGTATGACGGCGATGTGGCTGGTGTTTCCTGTGTCGCACCGCTTGATCGCGTTACCGCCTTCAAACAGCTTCTGGCGAAGCGTGACGGTGCGATCCTGTCGCTGATTTCCGATAGCGGGGCAGACGATGACGGGGCGCTGCCTGATGAGGCTTTCCTGCATCGTTTTGCGACCGAGAAAACCGTCACGATCAATACGACGGCTGCGGGCGGTAACGCATCGCTGATGTCTATGGAAGAAAATTGATCCGGTTTATGGAAACCGGATTATCAGGCGTCCGGCAAGCCGGGTGATGAGCCAGCGGATAGCCATATCCGCCACTTGCGGCCGGGGTGAATAACCCCGGTCTTTTTCTTTTCTGGCCGGGGTGTGAATTGCTTCTTGCGTGAAACAGGCTGATGCAATCGTGTTAGGGCTTTTTTTTGTCATAATCGCCTGCGACAAGATGTGCCGGAACCACTGGCAGTTCAGGGCGTTAAAGCTTTATTGCGATCTGCTGTATTAGTGGTTCAGAAGAATTGGAATATGCCGATCCACCGGCATGAGAAGGAGCACAAAGATGATCACGATTTCCCGAGGCTGGCGCAACGCGATGAAGGCTGTTTCGGTATGTGCCTTGCTGGCCACACCGCTTGCGGCCTGTGGACCGTTACAGATGCCGCTGGAAGACCGGACGGGGAATGACCAGTGGCTTGATACCCAGATCAAGTCCGGCATCCTTGGCGAATTCTCCAAGGTCGACCATACCTACCTTATCGATGTAAATGTCGATATCTGGAAGCAGCAGGTGATGGTCACCGGCATGGTCGATTCCAAAGGCAAATATTATGATGTGATGTCGCTGGTCAAACAGGACAGCCGCATCAAGACTGTCTATGACCATCTTGAAGTTGCCGATGCCGCAACCATCGAGGCATATCACAAGGCTGAAGACGAATATGGCAAAAATGCCGTACCCGCGGATTCGGCGACCCAGACCGGCTCTGACGTGTGGATCGAAAGTCAGATCAAGGCCTTGTTATTGGCTGAAAAAGGGGTGAGTTCGGTGAACTACCGCTGGCAGTCTGTAAACAGCATCGTCTACATCATGGGGGATGCCCAAAGCAGTGAGGAGCTCGACAAGGTGTTGTCGATCGTTCGCCGCATCAAGGGTGTCAAACGCGTAGTGAGTCACATCGCGACGGTCTGATCACCTTGTGATTAAATGACTTTTTCAAAATCCCGCACAAATCGGCCGGTTTGTGCGGGATTTTTTTCAAGCTCTGTTGCAAAAGTGTTTGAAAACTATTCGCATGTAGATTACAGGTGAGGTGCCGTAATTAATAACTGATTGCAATTACGCTGATGTATGTTTGCATTTGTAACGCGATAAAAGAACGTGACGTACGCCGTGCCGCCGAAGAAGGTGGTGCCACCCGTCCCGCAGATGTATTCCGTTTTCATGGTTGTGCCCCGCAATGCGGGAAATGCGCCTGCCATATGCGTGCTGAATTGCTTCAGGCAAAAACCTGCGGCAATTGCGATTGCGATGATGCAGCCGCTGTCACCGCAAATACCGCACCGATTGCCGCCGAATAGGCAGGCACAGCAATTTCATCAGTCTGATAAAAGCCTCCGTAAACGGGGGCTTTTTTTGTTTTGCGGTGATGGAACTATTCGCGGGGCCGTGATGTTGTTTTTTACGAAGTAGCGCTCATAGCCCTCACCCGAATGTTACTTCGGTTGGCTTGTTGTTTTAGTGGCGTGATCAGGATGCAGGCCAACTTGTTCAAATAGTCGTCAAGTGGTCATGATCTGCGCTTGCACCGACTGTTTATGCTGCCCCTTTGGACATCTGCATGTGATGGCCAATGCAAAATTCTTCGGGTTGCGAACAGACTGATCCGTCTGATCCCACACCCCGGCGCAACATTACATGTCCTACCTTTGCCCCGATGTTGCACCGGATACCTGAAAAGCCGAACCTTGTTTCGGCTTTTCTTTTTCTTTGAGGAAGAGCGCAAAAAAGAACCCTCGCCCAAAAGGGAGAGGGTCAAGAGCTTCGGTTCAGGGAGGAAACTCTGAGGGAGGCTCCGAAGCTATTCGACAAAGCTGTTGATGCGTTCGCTTAGTTCCGGGTTCTGAAGGGCAGCCTGGGTGATTTCGTTATATTCCTTGATCGACAATCCTTCATCCCGAATGGCTTGAACCATTTCGGCACTGGCCTGCTGACGGATTTTCTGGACCTCGGCGGGGTTGGTGCTTTTCTGGGCGCGCTTTTGCCATTTGACGTTCAGATCGCGTACCTCGACAGCCGCCGCGGCATACTCTTCCAGTTGTGTATCGCTGTAACTTGTTGCCGGTGCCGTTTGTTCGCTCTGCTGTGGCTGCGTACTTTGGGCCTGAACTGCCGAAATTCCGATCGCGGGGCTGGCCGTCCACAAGGCAAATGCGACAGAGGCCAGTAATTTGCGCTTCATGGGAATACCTCTTTGCCGGTTCATGCATTTCGATGCCGGGCTTGATGCCGACCTTCATCTGACGGACATCGCCTGAAGGCAAATGGTTCCATAAAAAATGCATTTTTCCGGAACTTAATGCCGCAACAGGCTGTTGTTGAGGCGTCATGACAAAAGCAAACGACGCAACCGATATCAAATGGCGTATTTCGCGTGAAATACCTCATTTACGCAGGTTTGCGCGTTCTCTGGTCTCTGACCGGGATCGTGCGGATGATCTTGTGCAGGACTGTCTGGAACGGGCAATTCGCAAACACCATCTTTGGCGCCGAACGGGTTCCGTTCGAAGCTGGCTGTTTAAGATTCTCTATAATGTGTTCGTAAATCAGTACCGCAAAAAGATGGCCGAGGTACCGATGGATGACGCGGTGCCGGAACTCTCCGTACCTGCGCGTCAGGAAAAGCGAATGGTCTGCATGGATATCGGACAGGCCCTGGAGAAACTGCCGCCCAATCAGAAAGCCGTCATCCTTTTGATCGCTCTTGAAGGCGTCACCTATGACGAAGCAGCCGAGGTGCTCGATATATCGGTTGGCACGGTCCGATCCAGACTATCCCGGGGGCGCGACAGTTTACGCAGCCTTTACTCCGGGAAAACAAACGTGAAGCTCAGGAGGGTGAAATGATCAAGCCACATGAGCCGGTAAATGAAATAGACCTTCTTGCCTACGCCGATGGGACTCTTGATGGCGATCCCGCGCGCCGTGCAGAGGTCGAAGAATATCTGAAACAACATCCGGAACAGGCCGAACGCATCATCGCCTTCATGCATCAGGATGACGACATTCATCGTTTGTACGACCCTGTACTTGATGAACCGGTTCCCGACAGGTTGCGCGCCGTCCTTGAACAGCCGCAACCAGGCCGTTATGCACAGATGCTTATGCGAACCGGGTTCGCAGCCAGCATTCTGCTTGCGGCCTCCGGGGGCTGGTATCTTGGCCGGACGATCCCGTCAGACGACTTGCCGCAACGCGATAGTATCGCCGCAAGCGCACTTGACGGTTATCGCAACGGCATTGCTTTGTCGGATACCAAAATTTCGTCATCGCAGGCACCTGTTGCGACCGTTCACGCATCGGGGCCGGAATGGTCAAATACCATATCGTCAATGGCAGGCCACATCATGTTGCAAATGCGGGTGCCGGATCTTTCAGCGCAAGGATATCACTTGCAGGAAAACCGTGAAATCGACACAGACGGCGGAAATGCTGTGCAAATCGGTTATGTCAACGACACGGGGGATAAACTTGTCCTGCTGCTTCAGCCACGCTGGAACACGGGCGTTTACGATCTTCGGGTCGATGAACGTGATGGCTTTTCCGTTGTGACCTGGGCCGACGGGCCGATCACGTTCGGACTGGCTTCGGGCATCAAGGCGGGGCAGGCTTATGAGCTGGCCACGTTTATCCGAAAATCAACGCAGTCTGTCGAATTTTCCGATCCTGGGCGCTTGCCCGATTTACAGACTCCCAGACACGAATCCGAACCCGAGGTCGCCCAAAGCGATCCGGTTATCGGTTCCGAAATATCTGGCGGCGTGATCGAGGCACCTGTATTCCGTCAAAACTGACTTGCATGGGGTGTATCGTTCCTGCCCGCCTGTCATAACAGGCGGGCAGGGTGACAATCAGGACTTCCCGAACCGTTCTTCGGCCAGCCGATCCGCGACAAAGCCGGTCGACAGGTTTTGACTGTCTGCACGTTCAAAGATTTCCCGCACGGTGTCGGCGATGCCTTCGATATGCTTGTTGGTTTCGGCTACGGGCTTGCCTTCGCGGCAATAGTAAACTTCAACCACGCCCCCGGCATTGATCACATAATCCGGTGCATAAAGAATGCCTGCCTCGCGCAGCATCTCGCCGTGGCGATCTGCTTCAAGCTGATTGTTGGCTGCTCCGGCGATGATACGGGCGCGGATTTTATCAATGCTGCGATCATTGACGACCCCGCCCAGCGCGCAAGGGGCCAGAACATCCGCATCGGTATAAAGGATTTCGTCAACGGAAACGGTGGTGGCACCGAATTCGTCAACCGCCCTGTTAACGCTGTCCGTATTCAGGTCTGAAACGACCAGGCGCGCGCCCGCCGCATGCAGCATCCGGCAAAGGTGATATCCGACATTGCCAAGTCCCTGAACCGCAACGCGCAGACCCGCCAGATCTTCATGACCGTTTTTGAACCGGACTGCTTCCTTCAGGCCGATGAACACGCCATAGGCGGTAAAGGGTGACGGATCACCGGTTCGCGCCGGGTCTTTGCCGTCATTGATCCCGCCGACATGCTGGGTCTGGCTTGCGATCTGTTCCATGTCTGCGGGGCTGGTGCCGACATCTTCGGCGACGATGTATCGCCCACCGACCCGTTCCACGGCACGGCCCATGGCACGAAACAGTTCCGGAGTTTTTTGGCTGCGCGGGTCACCTATGATGACCGACTTCCCGCCGCCAAGCGGCAGATTGGCAAGGGCTGACTTATAGGTCATGCCGCGTGACAGTCGCAGCACATCGTGAATGGCTTCCTGTTCCGATGCATAAGGCCACATGCGACATCCGCCCAGCGACGGGCCAAGATTGGTATTGTGCACGGCAATAATGGTTTTCAGACCGGTGTCGGGATCACTGGCAAAAACAACCTGTTCATGGCCGTCAAATGCAGTGTCGGAAAAAACGTTCATCCTGGTGTCGCCTCCTGGCGCAAGCTCGTTATTCAGCAAGGGTGGGTCCCTTGTTATCCCTTTATGTTTGACGCCGCGGCCATTTGATCAATTTCAAAATCGCGTCTGGGTTAAAAAAGACCGTTTCCATAAAACGGGCGACAAAAGATGGAATTTTGTGATCGTGGGGACTGTGCTTTGAAATAATCTTTCGCGTACGGAAATGCGAATTTAAGGGGTAATCGCCATTTCATCTCTCGACTGTTTCGCGTCGGGTGCCCTTTTATCGATATGAACGGCACCCGAAAAACCTGCATTCCTGATAAGAAAGGCCGCGAAATCGGTAAAATCGCACTGCCGCAAAAATCCATGCTGCATCGCAGAATTGCGCGGTTTTGGCCTCTGCCATGCAAAACCGGCACACTTCAATCCGGATCAATTCAATTAAATATGGAATCCAGCCGGACGATTTACGGCTCGTTAAGCCACTTGTTCCACACTCGTGGTTGGGCATTTCATTTTTATGAAATTCCCGGTTCAGGACAAAGCGACGTCTGGGCGGACGTCGCAGGCAAAAGTAAGGAGACCGGGCGGACATGTCTGCTTTTACAGACCCACGCCAGACCGTTTATCAGGTTGAATTGCACAACCAGGCCGTTCGTGAATGCGTCAAAGAAAATCGTTCCCACGAGGTTTTTGACGATCGCTGGGCGGATGTGCAGACCCACGAAGTTGCTGCCAAGGACGAATACAAGGCACTTGCCATGATCGAAAACACCTATCCGTCGTGTGACGGTTTTGTTGTCGATCACGTCAAACGCCGTGACTAACCAGCACAACGGGATTTCCGGCCAGCGGCCAAAACAACAAGGGCGGGTTTTACCCGCCCTTGTTGTTTGATACGATGAAGTCAGGTCTTATCTGGCAAGTGCCCGATCAAGGAAATCAAGCCGGTCCTGTCCCCAGAACATCTCGCCATTGGCAAAATATGTCGGAACGCCAAAGATATTGTCGGCCTTTGCCGCCTCGCAATTGGCGTCATAGATTTTGGCGACGGACGGATAATCGGCATGTTCAAGATATTCGCCAGATAGACCATTCTTGATCAGGGCCTCGCGAACGACTTGTGGCTCTGCAATATTGCGATCCCTAAGCCAGATATCCCCCATCAGCGTTTCAATCAGTCCCGTCGGGTCCTTGCCTTCGTCCTGAACTGCGACAATGGTGCGGGCCGCCAACGTTTCATCCACCGGGAACGAGGCGGGCTGCAAATTGATCGGAATATTCAGAAAGTCCGCCCAGCGCTTCATCTCGACCATGCGATATTCCTGACGCGGTTTTGGACGCTGTGCCAGCGGAACACCGCCGCCATGCTGCCATACATCCGCAGCCCGGCAGGGTTTGTGGATTATCGGGGTGTTATGTTTGCGCGCGATTTCGACAACGCGACGAAAACCGAAAAACGACCAGGGCGACTGAACAAAGAAATAGTGGATGATCGGGGTCGACATTCAAAGCCTCCGGGGGCTGCGTGTCAGCAGCACATTGTTTTTACAACACTGCCAGAGTGCACGATCTGCTCTGTCACCGTCAAATGATCAGACGGCACATCCCGGATTTGTGATGAAGCCGCGGATTAATAATCCAGCCACCAGCTGTATTCTCCCAATCCACCCAGAACAACCCCGTCAAATCCAAGTTTCATGATACCGCCAAGATAACTGTTCTCGCTGCCGAACAGAATGTTCTGCCACGCCTGTGACCAGTAATAGACATGGTGTTCCTGACCCCAGCGCGCATCAAGGTTGCCCTCGCTAATAAATTCGGGGCTGCCTGCGCGCCAGTTGTTCTGCCAGTAATAGCGATAGGTTTCTGCCGTTCCGATATTCAGATAGGCCAGAATGGTGCGCGGCGTGCCAACCTTTTTGTAGCGCAGCCGTTTCATGTCCTCGTAAGTCAGCGGGATCGTACCGCGATGGAACGGGTCAATGATCAAGACATCGTAATTGGTGTCGATCATCGCGTTGATAAATGCTTCCTTGGTTCCGTACGGCGAACTGTCGAGCACAATCCCGTAATTCTTCGCATCACGAATATTGTCAATGACATGCGGATTGGCGCCGATTGGCGTGCGCGGCACCTTTGCCAATGTTGAAAGCTGCTTATCAGGCGGTGGGGCTGCGTAATAAAGGGCATCCAGACCGCTTAACTTTTGGCGCGCCGCCTGTTGTGCATCGCTTTTATCGGTATAATCGAGCGCAAAATATTCAAGCCCTGCCGTCTTCAGACGTTCCAGATAGCCTAGGATATATTTGGTTTCCTCGCTATCGGTGGGTTCACCATATGTGTCGTAACCATAAAATGGTGCTTCGATCATAATACCGTCAAGCGCGCGCAAATAGTTGCGCGCCGGTTCAGCAGTACCGCGCGATGCAAACAATGTGGTTTCGAGATATTCCGTCAGCTCCAGTCCGTTTAACGCAATGATTGAAAAGTCACTGCGATAGGACTTTGCCCATCGGCTGAGCTGGATGACAAGATTGCGCATTTCATCGGCGAACTGAACATCCGGCTTTTCGGTTCCGGTTGCCTCGTTCCGGTTGCCCGGTGCACTCAGGCTATTCGGGGGCGGTACAAAGGGCTCAAGCTGCTGGGCACTGGCGCTGTTTGCAATCGGCATGGCACTGGCAAACAGGACGGAGCAGGTCGCAAGGACGAGTTTCCACCGAGAGCCGAACAGTAATCTCTTGGGCTCTCTGGAACGATCATCCCTGATCGGATTCCACACTTTTCGCCAGTCTGCTTCTGCCATTATGACCTTGCCTTTACCTGCTGTCGTGACAGGATGCCCTCGACATGGTCTGCTATTGCAAGGCATGCCGTCAATCCCGGTGATTCAATGCCATAGAGTATTACCAAGCCATCAATGCCGTGTTTATCGCGATCAGAAATCAGAAAATCGCGTGCGGCTTCGCCCGGTGCCTGAATTTTTGGTCGGACACCGGCATAGCCGGTTTGCAGGGCATTTTCGTCTAGTGCCGGATAATATTTACGAATGGCTGCTGCAAACCCGGCGCGTTTTTCTTCGGGCACGTCATAGTTCGGTTCTTCAACCCAGGTAACGTCCGGGCCAAAACGTGCCTGTCCGCCCAGATCAAGGGTCAGATGAATTCCAAGCCCGGCCTGTTCGGGGGCCGGATAAATCAGGGTGGAGAAGGGTGCCTTGCCCGAAAGTGTGAAATAGCATCCGCGTGCGTAATGCTGTGGCGGAATACTTGGTTCTGGCAGGCCGGTAAAATTATGTGCCAGCGTCTGGCTGTGCAGGCCCCCCGCAATCAGAAGTTCTGCACAGGTCAGGCTCATTTCCTGACCGTCGCGATCACGCGTGTCGATGGTGAAAATGCCGTTTTCGAATTTCACGGTCACGACATCGGTATTAAGTGCCAATGTCGCCCCGCCTGCTTCGGCTTCCCCCAGCAGGGTGACCATCAGTTGGTGGGAATCGACAATGCCGGTCGACGGGCTTTCAAGTGCAGCCACACAATGGAGTGCCGGTTCACGCCTTGTTGCTTCATCCCCGTCCAGCCACACAAGGTCATTCACCCCGTTTTCGCGTGCCTTTTTCTCGATATCGCGCAAGGCGGGGACTTGATCCTCGTGGGTGGCAACAATCAGTTTGCCGGTGCGTTTGTGATCAATGCCGTTTTCTGCGCAATAACGGTACAGCATATCCCGCCCGGCAACGCAGAATTTCGCCTTCAGACTATCTTTCGGATAGTAGATGCCCGCATGAATGACTTCGCTGTTACGTGCACTGGTTTCGGTTCCGATTGCATCGTGGCGTTCAATGATCAGAACTTCCCGGCCGGTTTTGGCCAAGGCACGCCCACAGGCAAGGCCAACAACGCCAGCGCCGATGATGACGGTTTGAATATCGGTGGTCATATTGGAAAAACTGTCCGGGACTTAGGAGTTGAGTTGACGGAAATAAACGGCCTGGCCCTGATTGTCCTGACCTTCGCCGGTAACGCTACCTGGATCTTCGCTGGTATAATGGCCACGCGCGGATGCCCCGTCATCGCAGAACACATACCAACTGCCAAATGGCAACGTGCCGCTTTGATAGGCTCCGCCATCATGACGCCAGATGCCTTCACAATGGCGAAGGTCGCTGTCAATGATCATCGTGCCTTCGCCCGAAGGCTGATCAAATTTAAGCATCCCCTGACCACGCGACCCCTGCCAGTTGCTGCTGATCGGCAGACCTTCGGGCGGGGTGTTTACGGCATTGCTGTCGGGAAGAGGCGTTGCGGACGGGGTTTCCACAATTTCTGGGACAGCCTGCACAGGAGGGCGCGCAACCCCCTCTGGAAGCTGTATATCAAACCGGACAAAGAAGTTGGCACCATAAAGCTGGGCGTCTACCGCATCAAGTTTCTGGGGCGGTGGTGTAAAGTCTGTCATGGTCTGGCGCGACAATGGGTCACAATAATATCCAAGCAGGCGACTGCCACGTGTTGTCGGCGTATCGGGATTCCATTGCCCAACAAACGATACACACTGTGATTCTTCGCGAATAAACGGCGTCATTGCAATTGGGCCGTATCGGGTATCCTGTGTGAAATTGTCACCGTTGGCAGTGCTGCGACCACGTAACCCGTCGAACATTTCCAAAAGCTGCTCGGACGGCATTTCATTGTTGAATGCAAAACCCGGGGCAGATGTCGAAAAAACGCTTTCGAGAAACAGATCGCCAGCAGCACCTTTCAGGCTGCCTTCTGCCGCCGGGGACAGCCAGCGACCAACGAATACGGTACTATTTTCACGATATTGTCTCAGAAAGACGGCGTTAACCGGCATGTCCGATTTAAATGAAAGTGGACTTTGGTCGGCTGGGATTTGTTCGAATCCGCCGGTATCCTGCGCATTTGCAGGCACCATACCAATCATCATCAAAGTGCCGGCCACTACGCCGCCCAACAGGGCCCCCCGATTGGTCACTTTGCGTCCTTCCTTCATGTTATTGCTGGGGAAATCACTTTTCCCTACTCCTATCTTTACCTGTACGGTGATAGATTGGCTAGGGTCCAGTAGACAACTCGCTGTCGATGAAATTCTTTGTTCTTGATTTTTACGGGCAAAGACGGTCATTGGGGTGAGGGTTTTTTTGACCCTGGGGACAGAAAATTGCCTGAATAACGGAGCAAACTGCAATGACGGTGCAAGAGACCGGCGCAACCGGGGAAAGCGCAGGCCAACAAACCGCTACCGCCAAACAACCAGGTGCGAAGCGCGCCCATGTGATCGTGATTGGCAACGAAAAGGGCGGATCAGGAAAGTCGACCACGGCGATGCACTTGATTGTATCGCTGATGAAAATGGGTTTTTCCGTTGGATCGCTTGATATCGATGCCCGTCAGGGAACGCTGACCCGCTATGTTGAAAACCGCATCTCATTTAATGCGCAGAAAAAGCTGAAGCTGCCCGTTCCAGATCATCGTCCGATTTACCGTAGCGAACTTGAAGACGGCAATGCCGCCAAGCTTGATGAGCGTGACCGCTTTACCAGGGCGCTGGGCGAATTGGTCATGAGCTGCAATTTCGTGGTCATGGATTGCCCTGGCAGTGACAACTACCTGTCGCGTCTTGCGCATTCCTGTGCCGATACGCTGGTCACTCCGATCAATGACAGTTACATTGATCTTGATATGCTGGCGCGTATTGATCCCGATACCCTTGATATCAAGGGACCTAGCATCTATGCCGAAATGGTTTGGGATGCCCGTAAACGTCGTGCCGCGGTCGATGGCGGCACAATTGACTGGATCGTTATGCGCAATCGTCTGTCGCATCTTGATGCGCGTAACAAACGTGATATCGCCGAAATCGTCGACAAGCTGGCGGCCCGCATACGCTTCCGTGTTGCGCCGGGCTTTGGTGAACGCGTGATCTACAGGGAATTGTTCCTGAAAGGTCTGACGTTGCTGGACCTTCGCGAGAAGGGGGTTGGTATTCCGCTTAGCATGTCGCATATGGCAGCCCGGCAGGAAGTCCGTGCCCTGCTGGAAATAATCGGCTTCACACCGGCGGATGGCGAAGAGTTGCCGATCTGATATAAGCGCCCCTATATCAGGACGATCGTACACTTGCGTACCCTGAAAACTGGTTGGTGCCCGTGCCTGAAAACAAAGCAACACCCGAAACAAAAGCCAAGCAGCAAAGCCGTGTTGCGTCTGATACCTCAAGCCGTACGGACGTAACCGCCTTTGTGAGGCAGGCCCGAACATTGGCGACGGTTGCCCCGGCTTCCGGTCCGGCACAGGGACGGTTGATCTTTGCTATGGATGCAACGGCCAGCCGTCAACCAAGCTGGGACAGTGCTGCGGTTCTGCAGGCTGAAATGTTTGATGCTGTTGCCGGAATTGGCAGCACACTGGACATTCAGCTTGTTTTTTTCCGCGGTATTTCGGAATGCAAGGCCAGTGCTTGGTATCGGGATGCGGCACGGTTGCGTGACTCCATGACGAAAGTCACCTGTCGTGCGGGGCATACACAGCTTGCCCGGGTGCTTGGTCATGTCGAAGGGCAGGCGCGCGATAAAAAGATCAATGCCTTGATTTATGTCGGTGATTGTCTTGAGGAAGATATCGATAATCTTGCCGGTTTGGCAGGGCAACTGGCTTTGAAAGGCATCAAGGCATTCATGTTTCAGGAAGGCTATGACCCCACGGCCGAGAGAGCCTTCCGCGAGATTGCCAGGATCACCGGTGGTGCGTTTGCCCGTTTTGATGCCAGTGCGGCGGATCGTTTGCGAGATCTGCTTGGCGCCGTTGCGAGTTATGCGGTTGGCGGCATTAACGCGCTTGAAGAATACGGCAATAAAACATCATCGCAGGACGTCAAACTGCTGGGTTCTCAGTTACGGAAATCCCGATAATGCAATGGTTCTTGTTGGGGATAGGGCTTTTCGTCGCTGCCGGATTTATCATCAGATGGTTATCGTCAGCCGAGCCAAAGGACATCAGAAAGATCGGGTTGTGGGTCGTTGTCCTGCTGCTGGGCGGGCTGGCAGCATGGTTGCTTCTGACCGGAAAGCTCACCGCCATGGTTGCCGCCCTTGTTGCTGCCATACCCTTCCTCGTTAGAATCCTCAAAATCGGCTTAATGTGGCCATTATTGCGCAGGATGTTCGGTTTTGCCCGGTCATGGGGCGGCAGTGGAGGTCGATCAGGACACTCGTCTGCCGGTTCGGGCCGGGTATCTGAAATAAAAACGGATTATCTGCATATGTATCTTGATCATGATAGTGGCCAGTTGGGCGGCACGGTGGTGCAGGGCACAATGGCCGGGCGTGATCTGGATACACTCGGGCTTGACGAACTGCAGGCACTTTATGGTGACTGTTGCGGGGCACAAGATCAAAGCCAGACAGTTCTGGAAACCTATCTGGAACGTCGTCCGGATTGTTCGGGATGGCAGAACTGGCAGGCATCCCGGGATGCGAACGATAATGGAAACGGCAGGGCCGGAAACGATAGCGAGCAAGCTGGCAGCGGATTTCGCAGCGGAGAAATGAATGCAGGCGAGGCCCGAAAAATCCTGGGTGTTTCGGAAGAAGCAACCCGCGAGGATATCAATCGGGCTTATCAGGTCTTGATCAAGGCGGTCCACCCGGATCATGGCGGATCAGATTATCTTGCATCCAAAATCAATGCAGCCCGAAGCCTCCTGTTACAGCTTTGTAAAGATTGAACTGAACAAACAGCGCGTTCGCTTGATCCGCGTTCTTGAAATGTGGCAGAAGCATAAGATTGACCGAATGCGGATGAGGCGGATATGACGCGGTCAAAACAGAGGAAAAAAGGCATGTCGAAGCGAATCAAGAAGGCTGTATTCCCCGTGGCGGGTATGGGGACCCGTTTTTTGCCAGCAACCAAGGCAATGCCCAAGGAAATGTTGCCGGTGGTGGACAAGCCGCTGATTCAGTATGCCGTTGAAGAGGCGATCGCGGCAGGCATCGAAGAATTCATTTTCGTAACCGGTCGCGGCAAAACCGCCATCGAAGACCATTTTGACCGTTCTGCCGAACTTGAAGCAATCCTGATGGAGCGCGGCAAGCATGATGCGCTGGAAACCTCGCTTGCGATGATCCCGGAAAACGGTCGTGTGACCTATACCCGTCAGGGCAATCCGCTGGGGCTTGGTCACGCCGTTCTGTGTGCGAAATCTCTTGTCGGTGACGAGCCTTTTGTCGTCTTGCTGGCAGATGACCTGATCCAGTCAAACGTGCCCTGCATGAAGCAAATGGTCGAAAGCTATGGCCGCACGGGTGGCAACATGGTTGCCGTTATGGACGTCCCGCGCGAGGAAACCCAGCGCTACGGCGTGCTTGAAGTCGAAGGTACCAACGGTCGTCTGGTCAGCGCATGTGGCATGGTCGAAAAACCGAAACCCGAAGACGCACCATCAACCCTGTCGGCCATTGGCCGCTATATTCTTGATCCGGGCATCTTTGATACCCTTGAAAATATTCCGCGCGGGGCTGGTAACGAAATCCAGTTGACCGACGCACTGGCCGCCATGATCGGAAAAGTACCGTTCTATGGCTATCGCTTCGAAGGCCGTCGTTTTGACTGCGGTAACAAGATCGGCTTCCTCAAGGCGACCATGTCCTTTGCGCTCGCACGCGAAGACATGCGCGACGACGTTCGCAATCTCATTCACGAGTTCGCCGAAGGCGAAGCCGCAGAATAAAAGAATTCACGTAAATATCTTTTGGCAGGAGCCGGGACAGACTCCTGCCGAAACATCTACTGGGGTAAAGTATTAATGCGTATAGCAATGATCGGGACTGGATATGTCGGGCTTGTCTCCGGTGCCTGTTTCTCGGAATTTGGCACAGACGTTATCTGTGTCGACAAGGATCAAACCAAAATCGCTCGTCTTGAAGACGGCATCATGCCGATCTACGAGCCGGGGTTGGACATTCTTGTTGAGAATAATGTCAAAGCCGGGCGTCTGAAATTTACCACCGATCTTAAGGAAGGGGTGAAAGGTGCCGAGGCAGTATTCATTGCCGTTGGAACACCGACCCGTCGGGGTGACGGTCATGCCGACCTCAGCTACGTTTATGCTGCCGCCGAAGAAACTGCCGACGCCATGGATGGTTTCACTGTCATCGTGACCAAATCAACAGTGCCTGTGGGCACGGGTCGCGAAGTCGAACGCATTATCCGTGAACGCCGTCCGGATGCGGAATTTGCCGTGGTTTCCAACCCTGAATTCCTGCGCGAAGGATCGGCAATCGGTGATTTCATGCGCCCGGATCGCGTGGTCATCGGGACAAGTGATGAACGCGCACGCGACGTCATGCGCGACTTGTATCGCCCGCTTTATCTGATCGAAACACCGATTGTTTTCACCACGCGTGAAACGTCGGAAATGATCAAATACGCAGCTAACACTTTCCTGGCCGCCAAAATCACGTTCATCAATGAAATTGCCGACCTTTGCGAGAAAGTTGGCGCCGATGTCCATGATGTGGCGCGCGGGATTGGCCTTGATGGCCGCATCGGAAAGAAATTCCTGCATCCGGGGCCGGGTTACGGCGGGTCATGCTTCCCGAAGGATACCCTGGCATTGGTTCGCACCGCGCAGGAACATAATAGCCCGTTGCGCATTATTGAAACTGTGGTCGATGTGAATGCGCGGCGCAAAAAAGCCATGGCCGACCGCGTCATTTCGGCTTGCGGCGGCTCGGTTGCTGGTAAAACCATCGGCATCCTTGGTCTGGCCTTCAAGCCAAACACCGATGATATGCGTGATGCGCCAAGCCTTGATATTGTTCCTGCCCTGATTGCTGCCGGTGCAACGGTTCGGGCATTCGACCCGGAAGCCATGGAGGAATCCAGAAAGCTTCTTGAAGACATTGTTTACTGTGAAAGCGCCTATGAAGCGCTTGAAGGTGCCGACGCGATGGTGGTCCTGACCGAGTGGAACGAGTTCCGCGGCATGGATCTGGATCGCATCAAATCAACCTTGAAACACCCGATCGTGGTGGATTTGCGAAATGTATATGACCCTGCTGAAATGGCAGAACAGGGTTTCAGCTATTCCTGCATCGGGCGAGCATCAATCGGAGGCTAAGTTAGAATATGACCATCTCTGCCGGACACAATTTTGATCCTTCCGTACTGCGCGAATATGATGTGCGCGGTGTCGTGGGCGAAACCCTGCACGCGGCCGATGCGCTTGCTCTTGGCAAGGCATTCGGTACCAAGGTGCGCCAGTCTGGCGGGAAACGTGTTGCCGTTGGCCGGGATGGACGTCTGAGTTCGCCCGAACTGGCAAGCGCCCTTGTCGAAGGGATTGCGTCGACGGGCTGCGATGTGGTCCGGATCGGGCGTGGACCAACCCCGATGCTGTATTTCACGGCTTACGATCAGAAAACCGACGCCGGCATCATGGTGACCGGTTCGCATAATCCGTCAAATTACAACGGTTTCAAGATGCTCAATGCCGGGAAATCGGTGTTTGGCGAAGCCATTCAGGAACTGGGCCGGATTGCCGCCTCGGGTGATTTCCAAACCGGAAATGGCGCAATCAGTGACATCGACATCGAAGATCGTTATGTCGAACGTTTGCTGGCCGAGCTGGATTGCGATGTTGCCAGACCGATGACAATTGTCTGGGACTGTGGCAATGGTGCTGCGGGCGATGTGGTTCGCAAACTGACCGCAAAGCTTCCGGGCAACCACCATCTGCTGTTTGACGAGATCGATGGCACTTTCCCCAATCACCATCCGGACCCGACGGTTGAAGCCAACCTCGTTGATCTGAAGGCCAAGGTGGCATCGCTGAATGCGGACTGGGGCGTTGCCTTTGATGGTGACGGTGACCGTATCGGTGTTGTTGACGGGCAGGGCCGTGTTTTGTGGGGCGATCAGCTGCTACAGATTTATGCTGCCGACGTTCTTGGGCGCCTGCCGGGCGCATCGATTATTGCCGATGTCAAAGCCAGCCAGACACTGTTTGACGAGGTTACCCGTCTTGGCGGCAACGCCATCATGTGGAAGACCGGCCATTCACTGATCAAAACCAAAATGGTTGAATCCAAGGCGCCGATTGCCGGTGAAATGAGCGGCCATATCTTCTTTGCCGAGCGTTACTATGGCTATGATGATGCGATGTATGCTGCTGTGAGGCTGTATCGCATTCTGGTCCAGAGCGGCAAAAGCCTCGATGATTGGCGCGATGCCATGCCCGTGGCGGTCAATACCCCGGAAACCCGTATCGACTGCCCGGATGATCGCAAGTTCGCCCTGATCGAAGAGGTGCGTGGTCGCTTGTCCGAAGCCGGTGCCGAAGTCAGCGGCATTGACGGCGTTCGCGTCAGCACCGATGACGGCTGGTGGCTGCTGCGTGCATCCAACACCCAGCCTGCAATTGTCGCCCGTTGCGAGGCCGCCGATGAAAACGGTCTGAAGCGGTTGAAAACGCAAGTCACCGCTCAGCTTCAAAAAAGCGGCCTGACCTCGGATGATTTCTTTGCACCGGGCGGCGGCCACTAGGCTGTTCTGATCCGGACAACAAAAACCCGCTGAAGCAATTCAGCGGGTTTTTGTTGTGTATGTCCGGGAATATTATCCCGCGTCACCGGCGTTAACCGGGATGCATGCGACCTTTTCCTTACGAAGGGCAGCACAGGCGCTACGCGCTTCCTGTTCGCCACCAAATCCAAGCAGACGGGCGCGGTAAACAATGCCAGATCCGTTGCTTTGCTGTTCAACCGTCGCGCGGGTCAGGCGCAGAACGTCGGGGGCTGTGCGTGCCGCGGCAAGGACGGCTTCCTGTGCGCGTCTCTGATCGCTAAATGCACCAACCTGAATGCCCCAGCCGCCAGTTTCAGGCGAAAGCCGGGCAACAACTGTTTCGGTGTCGATGCGACCGGGCTGTTCGACTTCGTTCGCATTGTTCTGTTTGGCCATCAAAAGCTGTGTATCAGCCGGAAGAATTTTGCCATCGGGGCTGATGCGAGGACGCGGCGCGATGATCTCGCCATCTTTCTTGAGGTCAAGATATGCCTGATCAAGAAGCTTCTTCATCTGGTCATCGCGCGACCGGGCCGTCCGTCCACCAAAGACAACACCAATCAACCGGCGGCCATTGCGATTGACCGAAGCAACAAGGTTAAAGCCCGACGCGTTGATATAGCCGGTTTTGATCCCGTCGGTACCGTAATAGGACGCCAGAAGGTTGTTATGGTTACCATAAGTACGCTTGCCATAGCTGAACTTCTGGGTGCTGAAATAATGGTAATAGTTGCCGTAATCCTTCCGCAGCGACACGGCAAGGCGGATCATATCGCGCGCCGTGGTCAGCTGGCCGCGGTTCGGAAGACCCGATGCATTGCGGAAGGTGGTGTTTTTCATACCGATCTGACGCGCCTTGGCGGTCATCATCTGGGCAAACTTTATCTCGGTCCCGCCAAGATGTTCGGCGACGACAACGGCAATGTCATTTGCCGATTTGGTCACGAGCGCCAGAATGGCATCTTCGACCGAAATTTTTTCACCGGGCTGAAGACCAAGTTTCGAAGGCGCCTGGCCCCATGCACGTTTGGAAACTTCCATGCGGGTCGAAAGCGATACCTTGCCGGAATCAAGTGCATCAAACAGCATGTAAAGCGTCATGATCTTGGTCAGTGACGCCGGATAAACTTTATGATCGGCGCGATATTCATGCAGAACATCGCCGGTTTCGGCATCGATAACCATCGCGGTATAGGTACGCGCCATCGCAGCCGGCGTTGTAAACACAACAGCAGCAATGATCAGCATCATCACGGACAGGGCACAATAAATCCTGCGACCTTGCAATTGCCACATCGATTGACTTTCATCAGTTCTAACGGTGGCCATCGCTTTTGGCCCAAGACGGGTCTTAAAACGCATTTGACGGGCTCGGCTTTACGGTGATCCCCAAGACGAAATATGATCAGTATCTCATCGCGGCATTAAAAAAATGCTTAACACGTGTCCCGATAAACTGATTTGCCGCCTTGTTGCGGTCTCATTTTTTCGTCAGTCTCAATTTATATCCGGCAAAAGGTTAAAAATCGAGGATCGAATGCGTAAAAAAATAATGTCTGTTGTCAGTAAGATAAGAACAAAATCATCAATTTTAAGAGGAAGTGCCCTTTCTGCAGCCGGACTGATTGCTCTTTCAGCATGCAGTTTTACCGGTACAAGCGATATCGAAAATCCCCTGGTGCGCAAGGGAACCTGGTTCTCGTTTATCAATGCGGATGACATTCGAACCGCCTGTTCTGCCGGGGACGCAGAAGGACGGATTCGCCTTGTCTACAATGCTGATTATTATAAGGAAACGCGCAGCTACGATCTTATTCCCAAGAACGGCGCAGAGCAGTTTGAAATGGTGTCACGGATATTTGGTCCACTTGACGTCAGCGAGGTGAATGTCGAGGTAACAGCACCTCTTGGTGCTTTCGGTGGTACAGAATCGCGGAAAAACCTGTCGCGCGGGCAATATCTTGCCCTAACCGACGCGCTTCAGTCCGACGGTTTCGGATATCAAAGCCGTGACGGATTGCGCCTGCATTCCGACGACTATTACTGGGTTGCGATCGGATGTTCGTCACAAAACATCACGCTGGCAGCCTGGACGTCTGCCAAGGACGATTTGCGCGCTTTGACTTTCCCGAATGTGCTGGAAAATCTTTCGGGGTTGGAAAAACCATTGCCCCAGCCGCCAGCATTCGGCACGCCAAAGCAGCCTGATCCGTTTTACAGCAAGAATGACAAGCAGGCCGAGTCTCGCTATTTCTATCGTACGGTTCGCGGAAATCAGCTGCGATAAGAATTTTCAGGGCAAAGAACACCAACAAAAATGGCACGTAATATCACGTGCCATTTTTTGTTTTCATGACTGCTGAATATAAGGATTAGCGTAACTTTCCATCTAAGCAATTGAACGAAATCCGGTTTTTGAAAATCGATTTTCGTGATTACAGATCGTCAGGTTCATCGGCCCAGATTAACGTAATCCTTCAAATAAAAATGTCACCAAAGCCACCTTGACGGGGTGTGGTTATTCCATCTAGGGTTATGTTGCGATGCAGCATTAATTTGAATGCCAAGCCCAGTCCTAGGAGGTCGACACATGGTGACTCCTCGCAAAAAAACTGCGCCCGGTTCAGCTAAAACAACCCGAACCAAAACCTCACCTCGTGCAAAGACAGCACAGAAAACGCCTTCCGGTGTTAGCAAAAAGTCGGCTGCAGCCCCGGCAAAGGCCGCGGCAGTCGAAATTACCGAGAGCCCGGCGGCGCGTCCAAAGCGTGTGGTCACAACCTCTAGTGCGCTGGAAGCAGAAGCCTTGCGTCAGACCCCCATGGAAGAACCGCCAAAGGCTGTGGCCAAGACATCAAAACCCGATGATGTGAAGCCGGAGACAAAGAAAGCATCCTCTGCCGTATCACAGAATACCGCGGTCCCGGCGAAGGCCGAGGAGCCGGTAAAACCCGCTGAGACAGAAAACAAGGCTGAGGCGAAACCGCAAGCAAAACCTGAACCGGCAAACGATTCGCAGACAAAGGCAGCCGCGACCGACATTGATGCCAAAAGTTCCCCGTCAAAGGGGCGCGCATCCACCGGGTCCACGTCGGCAAAGGCCAAGGGAGAAGTTTCGACAAGTCCCAAGCCTGCCAGCCGCCCCAAGGTCATTGCCAAGTCGAAAAAGCTCGCTGTTTCGACTTCAAAAACAGCAGGCACATCCAAATCGTCCGTTTCTGGCAATAAGGCACCCGCTGCTGCTGCCCAAACGGCTCAACCTGTAAAGAAGGCTACGATCGTGACAGAGGAACAGAAACCGGCTGCCACTGTTAAATCGGCTACGGTGGCGAAGGCCGCGCCGAAGGATAACCCAACCGAGAAAGCCACTGCCGAGGTCAAAGTCACGGCAAAGCCGGCAGCTGCCTCTGCCAAGGTCGATGCCCCTGATGTGACTGCATTTGGCATGATGACGCTTGAGCCGTTCGCGGAGCTATGGAAGGCACCCGAAGTCGATGCCATGGTTGCCGCGACCCAGGATGCTTTCGAAGGCAGCATGACCGCTGCCAATAATGTTATCGCCCAGATGGCTGAAAAGTTCACCGAACAGGCAGATGTGTTTTCCGATGCCGGTACGCATATGATGGCCAGATACGAAGAACTGATCGAAACGCAGCAGAAAAGTCTCGATGGCGTTTGGCAGATGTCGACCGACCTGATGGAAAAAAGTGGTTCATTCGGGGCTGAACTGGTTTCCTGGGCGCAACGCGAAATGGATGCTTCGCAGGCTGACCTCGAAGCGCTTGCAAAGGTTGAAAGCCTCTCTGAACTGCAGGAACTGAACGAGCGTATCTTTAAGCGCTATGTCGAATCCGGCATGTCGGAGGGCGAGAAAATTCAGAAAATGATGTTTGCAGCCTTTTCCGACGGGTTTGCCGCAATGAGCAAGGCCGCAGGAGTGCCGCTTAAATAAGCGCACCTGACGCAGGGCAAGGTTTGCTATATTAATGTACCGGAACGGACATGGTCGGCGGATCATGTCCGTTTTTTGTTTTTGCACTGATATTTACGGCAAAACCGATGAAGTTTTGCTGATGATCTTGCACCGCGTCAATCTCGGCCTACATGAATTTGGGATGAGGTTAATAAGCGTTTTGTCGCTGCGGACTTTGAAACAGATGTTCAATGACCTATCATGGAGACAATGCAGAACAAAAGGGTTCCGGTAAGCAGATTATGAGTGAACAGGACAATGACGGTGGTGGTCTCCCGAACACGGGGATCGTAACGAAGACACGGCCAAAGACGAAGAAGCCGTCCATGTACAAGGTGCTGTTGCTGAATGACGACTACACCCCCATGGAATTCGTTGTCCATGTGCTTGAACGGTTCTTTGAAAAAGGCCGGGAAGAGGCGACCGCGATTATGCTTCAGGTTCACCGCAAGGGGGTCGGGGTATGTGGTGTCTTTACCTATGAAATTGCGGAAACCAAGGTCAACCAGGTCATGGATCTGGCGCGGCAAAACCAGCACCCGCTGCAGTGCACGTTAGAGAAGGAGTGAAACATGCTCTCACGTAACCTTGAAGAAAGCTTACATCGTGCGCTGGCTTATGCGTCTGAACGGCGTCATGAATATGCAACGCTGGAACATCTTCTGTTGTCACTGACCGAAGATCAGGATGCGTTGTCGGTGCTGAAGGCCTGCCGGGTCGATGTTGACCGTCTGCGTTCGGATTTGCTGGAATTCGCCGATAGCGAACTTTCCGGGCTGATCAGTGCGCGTCTGGTCGATCCCAAGCCAACGGCTGGGTTCCAGCGCGTGATACAGCGCGCAGCCATTCATGTTCAATCCTCCGGACGTGAAGAAGTCACCGGGGCGAATGTGCTGGTCGCGCTGTTTTCGGAACGTGAATCGCACGCGGTTTATTATCTGCAATTGCAGGACATGACCCGTCTGGATGCGGTCAATTACATTTCGCATGGTATTGCCAAGGCGCCGGAACTGAATGAACGCCGCATTCCGCGTGGCGCCGAGGAAGAAGTTGCGCCCGGGGCAACTGCCGATACTGAGGAGGGGGCCGCGGCCGGTGAAGGTGAGGCCCTCAAGGCCTATTGCGTGAACCTCAATGTCAAGGCGCAGAAGGGCAAGATCGATCCGTTGATCGGTCGCCAGAGCGAGATCGAGCGCACCATTCAGGTCCTGTGCCGCCGCACCAAAAACAATCCGCTTTATGTCGGTGATCCCGGGGTTGGCAAAACCGCCATCGCCGAAGGTCTGGCGCGCCGGATTGTCGATGGTGATGTCCCCGAAGTTCTGGCCGATGCCACGATCTTTGCCCTTGATATGGGCGCCCTTCTGGCAGGTACCCGCTATCGTGGTGATTTCGAGGAACGCCTCAAGGCTGTCGTCAAAGAGCTTGAAGAGTTCGACGGCGCGGTTCTGTTTATTGATGAAATTCACACTGTAATCGGCGCGGGTGCGACTTCGGGTGGGGCAATGGATGCCTCGAACCTGTTGAAACCGGCTCTTGCCAGCGGTTCGCTTCGCTGCATCGGTTCAACGACTTACAAGGAGTTCCGCGGTCATTTTGAAAAGGACCGTGCCCTTGTGCGTCGTTTCCAGAAAATCGATGTCGAGGAACCTTCACCCGAAGACACGATCAAAATACTCAAGGGGCTCAAGCCCTATTACGAGGAACATCACCACGTCAAATACACCAACGAAGCCATTCGGTCCGCGGTTGAACTTGCATCTCGCTATATCAACGACCGCAAGCGTCCCGATAGCGCGATTGATGTGATCGACGAGGTCGGGGCATCCCGGATGCTGGTCGCACCAAGCAAGCGCAAACGCACGATTTCCAAACGCGATGTCGAGGAAATCGTCGCCAAGATCGCCCGGATACCACCAAAATCGGTATCGACCGATGATCGCAAGGCGTTGGCCAACCTGGAACGTGATCTCAAGACCGTGGTCTTTGGTCAGGACAAGGCAATTGAAGCCGTCGCCAGCGCGATCAAGCTGGCACGTGCCGGTCTGCGCGAACCGGAAAAGCCGATTGGCAGCTATCTGTTTTCCGGCCCGACAGGCGTTGGCAAAACCGAGGTCACCAAACAGCTGGCGCATGTCATGGGGATCGAGTTCATCCGTTTTGACATGTCGGAATATATGGAACGCCACAGCGTTTCACGACTGATTGGTGCGCCGCCCGGCTATGTCGGTTTTGATCAGGGCGGGCTTCTGACCGATTCCGTTGATCAGCATCCGCATGCGGTTGTCCTGCTTGACGAGATCGAAAAAGCCCATCCGGACCTGTTCAATATCCTTTTGCAGGTCATGGACCATGGCAAGCTGACGGATAATAACGGCAAGACCGTTGATTTCCGAAATGTTGTGCTGGTGATGACCACCAACGCGGGCGCATCGGATATGGCAAAGCCGCCAATCGGTTTCAAACGCGAGATGCGTACCGGCGAGGACGAAGAAGCGATCAAGCGGACCTTCTCTCCGGAATTCCGGAACCGTCTGGATGCGGTCATCCCGTTTGCCAACCTGCAGCCCGATGTCGTCAAGATGGTAGTCGACAAGTTCATCCTGCAGCTTGAAGTCCAGCTTGCGGATCGGAATGTCTCCATTGAACTGACCGAAGCTGCACGTACCTGGCTTGCCGAGCGGGGTTACGATGTCGCATTTGGGGCACGTCCGTTGGGGCGTGTCATTCAGGAGCACGTCAAAAAGCCGCTGGCCGAAGAATTGCTGTTTGGCAAGCTCGAAAAGGGCGGGGCGGTTCTGGTCGATATCGAAGACGATGCCGTTATCTTCCGCTATCCGGAAGAAAATGGTGGCGGATCGAAAAAGGAAAAAGATCCCGAGATGGCAAACTGATTGTCTCGTGATCGATTACCTTGTCATTAAGTTTTGGCAGGTTATTGTAATTGCCCGGAACAGTTGTTTCGGGCAATTGCTTTTGGTGGCATATAAAAACAATGAACCAGGCGACACAGCGAAAATACCGGGATGAAGTCGAGAAGTTTCTGTCCAAACTTGAATCTCAGGCGCGCAAGCTTGTGGCTTTGGCGGATGTGATCGAGAAGACGGTCGATACAACGGAAGTGACAGGTTACCGGCCTTTCCGCGAGGAAGTCGATAATTTCAAAGCGCTTTCGCTGGTGATTACGGACCGACTTGCAAAGCTTGAAAAGCATCCGAAAAAGGACGAGCTTGAAGAGCAATTCCATAAATTGCAGATACTGATGCTGCGCATCGTGATCAAAACCAGTCTGAAATTCTTCTTTGTGATGAGTGCTAAGCCGGTTCTGCCGCTTGGCGCGCGAGAGATGTTTCAAAGCGAACTTCGCACGCTTTATGAAGCCGAACGCATGATTTCCAATCCGCGATATATCAGTCACCTTGATGAAGGTGCCAAGGATGATCTTGAGATCGCCAAGGAAATTCTCCAGGAAATTATTGAAAATGCTCCGGCTTTGCTGAATTTCAGCAAGCGCAAAAAACGGAAAGCGCCAAGTCGTAACGCTGGGTAATCGGCAATGAACAGGTCGGGATCACGGCCTTGAATTGCGTTTTGCAAAATGCAAAGATTTGCGTTCGCATTTTGCAATTTTATTTGTCGCAATATGCGAATGAATTTTGAAGTAATTGTCTTTTCAATATTTTCTTGCCTGATAATCGGCACAATTCAGGGATTTTTACGCGCTTCCCAAAACTGGCACACCCTATGCATTGGTGGTGTCGGACAGTTGTTCTTTGCAGGGGCGCATCTTGCGCCTGGAACAACGTAATCTTCTGCAGTTTGCTCGTGTCCCAACCAAACTCAGCGGCGGTTTTCCCGCCGCTTTTTTCTTGCCTTCTCCGAATTCCCCATATTTTTCATGTAGATGATTTTACATCCTCTACTTGAAAGCATGCGTGTGAGGATTCACATAGGAATTAGGGCTTCTGCCCTTTTGGATAGGTCTGTTTGGTGGCGTAGCGTCATACCGAAACAAACAAATAACCTGCGCTACGTCGGAGAGGAAACTATGAGAACCTTTTTGTGCGCTTGCACTGCCCTGGGGGTTGCCGGAATGATCGGCTTCATACCGTTAGCAGCAGATGCAAAATCCGAACTTCCGGGCGAACCCGGTACCATGATCTCGGACGACATGATCCGTGACGTTCGTGAATGGTTGGCCAATCCCGTCGTAGAGCTTTCCATCACTTCGCAAAACCGTTTGCGCGTTGGAATGACGCAGGATCAGATTGATTCTGCCGACAAACAGTGGGTGGCAGAGCGTGAGGCGGAAGATCAGCCGCTTGTTGCTGCCATTCTGACAAATCCTCTTTCGAGTTACCTGACCCAGATACAGGCCCGGTCCGGTGGCTTGCTGGCCGAGATATTTGTGATGGACCAGATGGGGCTGAATGTCGGGCAAAGTTCGATTACGTCCGACTTTTGGCAGGGGGATGAGGCAAAATTCAAGAATACCTTCCCCAAAGGTGCCAATGCGGTCTTCATTGATGAGGCCGAATATAATGAAGAAACCGATACCTGGCGCTCGCAGCTCAATATGACGATGTCGGATGCGCAGGGGACGCCGATCGGCGCTGTTACGATCGAGGTCAACCTTAATGAACTCGCACGCCGTCAACAGCTCTAGGGGAGATGGAAAATGAACTTCTTCAAAAACCTTTCCATACCGGCCAAGCTGACAACCTGCTTTGCTGTGATGATTGTGGTCATTCTGATGGTTGCCGGCGCCGGGATGTTCGCCACATTCCAGGTCAAGTCCGCAAATGAGCAACGTGACTATCTCGCCGATTTCGAACGCGATTATCGCAATCTTGACCGTGCCTATCTGATGGCACGCCAGGAACTGGTCTATTTCCTGACAACCGGTGACCGGATCGGGCTTGAAAGCTACGAGAAATCTCTGACCGAGATCGACACCCGCACGGATGTTCTGAAAACCTATGCCACGATCAACCCGACTGTTGCCGGCCTGATCGAGGAAATGGACAGTGCCATTGACCGTTGGGAGGAAATTGCAAGTCAGCAGGCCAAGCTGATGCGTCACTATCTGACGGTCAACCACGCCCGTGCCATCGAGGCATCCGGCGAACCGCGCGAATTGTCTGACAGCGTGTCAAGGATTGCCCTGGAACTTGCAAACAACATTGACCAGATGAGCCTTGCAGTCGAAAACCGTGTTGAACGGGCCATGATGCTCTTCCAGACGACGTTGGGTATCGGTGTTGCATTGCTGATCGCAATGGCGGCATTGTTTGGCGGCACCCTGTCGCGGATGATCGCAACCCCGATCCGCAAGATGACGGATGCCATGGGAAGTCTGGCATCAGGCAACCTTGATATCGAAATCCTTGATATGAAGCGTGCCGATGAAGTCGGCGCGATGGCCAAGTCGCTTGAGGTGTTTCGCGAAAACGCCCGGGAACGTGCCCGTATGGCCGAACAGGAACGGATTGAAGCCGAACGCCAGATCGAACGCAGCAAGCGCATGGGTACGTTGACTGCCGGGTTCGATCATAAAATCCAGGAAGTTCTTTCGGCAGTGAATGTCGCACTTGATGAAGTGCGCAGTGCGTCGGAAACGCTTTCGTCACATTCGGTTCGCGCCAATCAGGATGCGAAAAATGTGGCAGAGCAGGCACAGGAATCGTCAAGCAACATCGAAACGGTTGCATCGGCAACAGCACAGCTTTCGGCATCAATCGCCGAAATCGCCTCGCAGATTGCACGTGTTACCGAAATTACCCAGCTTGCGGTGGAAGAAACCGAACGGACCAATCAGCGTGTTGCGCTGCTTGATGATGCCGCACAAAGTGTCGGGGAAGTTGTCAGCCTGATCAGTGATATCGCTGATCAGACCAACATGCTGGCACTAAACGCGACGATTGAATCGGCGCGTGCCGGTGATGCCGGCAAGGGCTTCGCGGTTGTGGCGGGCGAGGTCAAAAACCTTGCCGCCCAAACGGTGAAGGCAACCGAGCAGATCACGGCGAAAATTACCGAAATGCAGGGTGAAACCGGTGCTGCCGCCGATGCCGTTCGCGGTTTTGCCGAAACGATCCATAAAATCGACGAACTGATGTCGGTTGTTGCCAGTGCCGTCGAAGAGCAGGGGGCTGCAACCGAGGAAATTTCACGCAGCGTCGAAGGGGCTGCCAATGGCAACGTCGCCATTTCAAACGCGGTGAAAAACGTGGCCGAGGCAACAACGGAAAGCGGTGACCTTTCGCATGGTCAGCTTGACTGCGTTGGCCGTCTCGCAGCCGCCAATGACGAGCTCAGATCCCATGTAAACGGCTTCCTGAACGACGTCAGGGCTGTCTAGAATTCCCACTTGGTCGGGGGAACCGGAAGGGGCGCGGTGGTCATGCATCGCGCCCTTTTTGCTTGACCGTTCTGCCGGTTCATTCCTGCCTGAACGGGCTGTGTTCGGCCATGATGAATTCGCGGTCCTGTGCGATGTGGCTGCGCTCCTGATCAAGAAACCGGGCGACAGCATTGCGAAGGCCTTCATCTGCGATCAGATGGGCCGAATGGGTCAGAACGGGTTCATAGCCGCGCTGGATCTTGTGTTCACCCTGCGCCCCGGCTTCAACCGTTTTAAGGCCACGTTCAATCGCGATATCAATCGCCTGATAATAACAGGTCTCGAAATGCAAAAGTGGTGTCCGGTCGATGGTGCCCCAGTTGCGCCCGTACAACGTATCCGATCCGATCAGGTTAAGCGCCCCGGCAACCATGTCGCCATCCCGAAAGGCCGCAACCAGAACGGTCCGGTCACGTAATCTTTCATGCAAAAGTTCGAAAAACTCCCGTGTCAGATAGGCCTGACCCCATTTGCGATCCGATGTGTCATGGTAAAAGGCATAAAACCGGTCCCAATGCGTTGCTTTAAGGTCATCACCCGATAGCACTTCGAAACTGTATCCCGCATCGCGCACCTGTTTACGTTCCTTACGCAGGTTTTTGCGCTTACGCGAATTAAGCGCGCCAAGGAAGTCGTCAAAGCCGGCGTAATCACGATTGTACCAATGATATTGAATGCCGGTTCGGGGCAGAAACCCGGCATCTTCCATCGCCCGGCTTTCATCACCGCTGCAAAATGTTACATGCAGGCTGGCAATGCCAAGCCGTTCGGGCAGGGCGCAAAGCCCGCTGATCAGGAGCTTGCGGATGCGTTCCGGTGCCGGATGATCGGACCGGATCAAAAGCCGCGGGCCGGGTACGGGGGAAAACGGCACGGCGGCCTGCAATTTCGGATAATAACGCCCGCCCGCGCGCTCATATGCCTCTGCCCAGCTCCAGTCGAAAACATATTCGCCGTACGAGTGGGATTTGACATAAAGCGGCACAATACCGGCAACCGTGTCGTCGTCATCGGTCACAAGCAGATGAAAGGGTTGCCAGCCGGTATCCGCACTGGCCGATCCGCTATCTTCCATCGCCGAAAGAAAGGCAAAGCTGACAAATGGGTTGTCTCCACCAGCGCATCTGTCCCAGTCGGTTTGGCCAATTTTATGGATATCGGTAACGGTTCTTATCTCGGCAGGCAAGATGGGGTCCCCTGTATTCAATCCTTGGTCGCCGTCCGGACCTGCATTCTATACGCAATAGCCGGTATATGCGTTCAGAAGATAGGCGTATTGCGTGTTTGCGCAAGGGAAAGCCTTTGACGCAAGCCGCCTTAGGCCCTATTTCATTGGGCCAAGGGCGCGTAACGTTACGGCCCTACGGCTCGGGAAATGCCCGTGTCGCCCTCGCAAAGAAAAGGATGGTGCGCCGTGAACAGCAAGCTTTCGTTGGAGAAGGACAAGATCAAGATCGTCCTGCTCGAAGGTATCCATGAAAACGCTGTAAAGATGTTCAAAGAGGCCGGCTACTCTAATGTCGACCACTACCCTGCTGCTCTTGATGCGGATGAACTGAAATCCGTCGTCTCCGAAGCGCATTTTCTGGGCATCCGTTCCCGCACCAAACTGACCGAAGACGTTATCGATGCCGGCTCCAAGCTGACCTCTATCGGCTGTTTCTGCATCGGCACCAATCAGGTTGACCTGAAGGCTGCCGCGATGCGCGGTATCCCGGTCTTCAACGCACCCTATTCCAATACCCGTTCGGTCGCCGAACTGGTTCTGGGCCAGATCATCATGCTGATGCGTGGTATCCCGCAGCGTGACAAGGCGGCCCACGCCGGTGGCTGGCTTAAAAATGCCAAGGGCTCCTACGAGGCACGCGGCAAGACCCTGGGCATCATCGGCTACGGCCATATCGGGTCGCAATTGTCGGTTCTGGCTGAATCGCTTGGCATGAATGTCATTTATTATGACGTGATCAACAAGCTTGCCATGGGCAATGCCACCTCGTGCAGCTCGATGGATGAACTGTTGGCACGGTCGGATGTTGTTTCGCTGCATGTTCCGGCCAACGAGCAGACCAAAAACATGATCACCGCGGCCGAAATCGCCAAGATGAAGCCGGGCGCGCATCTGATCAACGCGGCACGTGGCAATGTCATCGTTATTGATGACCTGGCGGCTGCCCTTGAACGCGGCCATCTGGCCGGTGCAGCACTGGACGTTTTCCCGGTCGAGCCTGCCGGCAAGGATGAAGTGTTCGAAAGCCCGCTTCGCGGTATGCCGAACGTGATCCTGACCCCGCATATCGGCGGTTCCACCCAGGAAGCACAGGAAAATATTGGTGTCGAAGTTGCTGACAAGCTGATCACCTATTCCGATAACGGATCGACGCTTGGTGCGGTCAACTTCCCGGAAGTTTCCCTGCCGGTGAAGGACCGCAAACACACCCGTTTCATGCATATTCACCGCAACGTTCCGGGCGTTCTGTCGAAAATCAACGACGTGTTTGCCACCCGCGGCATGAATATCAGCGGCCAGTATCTGCGTTCCGAAGGCGGCGTGGGTTACGTGGTTGTCGAGGTCGACGAGGAAATCCAGCCGGGGCTTGGCATCCGCAAGGAACTGGAAGCCATCGACGGTACGCTTCGGGTCCGCTTCCTGTTCTGATCGGACCGGAAATCGAGTCACAAAGGCGGCGGTGCAATTTGCATCGCCGCTTTTTTATTGGCCTTGGCGAAAGACTGGTATTGAAAATGTAATACCAATAAATACCAATTTTACGGAATTATGATCATTCCCGGCTGCCCTGAACATTGTGGTACTCAAAAGGTATCGTTCATGATTGGATTACCCTGCTGAGTTTGGTTGACTTCACAGTAGGACAAGAACAATGACAATAAAGAAATTGGCTGTTGGTTGTGGTGTTTCGCTGATGCTGGCGGGTGCGGTTTTTGGCACGGCACTGGCGGCGGATGCCACGGACGGGGCGCGTATTCGCGAACTGGTCGACACGGGAATGCATTATTACTGGTCGGGTGGCGACATCAAAAAGGCCGAGGCCGAAGTATTCAAGGGCATCACCCTGCATGGTCGATACGATGTCGTTGAACAGGCCTTTGCCGAGGCGTCGAAACTGGCACCCGAACGAATTGATCTGCGATACGGGATCGCATCGGCCCGTATTCTGCAAAAGAAACTCGACGAGGCGGCCGAAACCTATATCGGTATCACGCGCGTCGATCCGCATGCCTTCGATGCCTATACCTGGCTGGCGGCACTGGCCCATATTCGTGGGGATGATGATCAGTATCGCAATTATATGGATGCGATGGCCGGCATTGACCGCGACAGTGCGGATGCCTATCGTAAACGCTTCCTGCGCGCGGATGCCAACATGGCCGAAGCCCCCAATCAGGACGTCCCGGTACTGGGCGAAAAATCCACCATCGTCATTCTGGGTTATGCGCTTGCCGAAGATGGCACCATGCGCGAACCGCTGATGCAGCGCCTTGAAATCGGCCTGAAAGCGGCCAAGGCAAACCCGAATGCCCGCGTGATGGTAACCGGGGGGCAGCCGCAATCGGGCGTGACCGAAGGCGACATGATGATGCGCTGGCTGGTCGAGCAGGGTATTGATCGCGACCGGATCATGGTCGAGGACAAGTCAAAAGACACCGTTGGCAACATGCTGAATATTGCAAACCTTCTGAACCGGCACACCACCGATGATGTCATTCTGGTCACCAGTGCCAGCCATATGCGTCGCGCCAAAACCGTGCTTCAGGATGCGCTGGATCAATATGGTCTGGATGTACCGGTTCATCCCCTGATCGCACTGGATTTCGACAGCATCGAAGAAGCATCGAAAGTCAGCGACAGCGAAAAGCTTGTCGTCTATCGCGATATACTGCGCGTATCAGGCATCTGGGCATTCCCCGGCCTGCAGCAATAGTCAGGCAATTCGAAATCGCCGATCAAACAGTGAACTGACGCCCATGTGGCGTCAGTTTTCGTTTAGGGGCGCAGCAGAAGGATTAAAGTTTGCGATACATGATCAGCGCGTCGGTTTCACCATGTACCGGGTGCATATAGGCACCGGGCAACCGTCCGACAATTTCAAAGCCAAGCTGCGGCCAAAGATGGACGGCGGCCTTGTTGCTGGCGATGACGAAATTGAACTGCATGGCCTTGAAACCGCGATCCTTTGCACGGATCAGCGAGTCTTCGCACATCCGCCGCGCAATTCCGCGTCCGCCTGCATCCGGGGCGGTCATATAGCCGCAATTGGCGACATGCGCGCCATTGCCGGGCTGATTGGCCTTCAGGTAATAGGTGCCGACAATCTGCCCGTCTTCCTCGGCAACAAGGGTTTCCTTGTCCGGCCCCATCCAATAGGAACGCACTTCGTCATCGGTCATGTCGGTCGGCATGACATAGGTTTCACCAGCACGCAGGACCGGGGCAACAATTTCAAGGATTTTCGGGATATCATTGTGTGTGGCAGGCCGTATCTGCATCGGGATGTTCAGTCTTTTCTGGAAGAGGTGCGGGGTGGGGCAGGGGCGGTGGCGTCAATGATCACCTTGCTGCAATACCTGTTCGATAAATTCGGGATCGGCTTCAAACGGAAGGCTTGCCCGTCCGGCAAGCGCACGGGCAAGATCGGAACGATAGCGTTCTCGCGGGATTTCGACCACCCCGAACTGTTTTAAGTGATCATTGACGAATTGGGTATCAAGCAGTGTGTAACCGCCCTGCCGCAAAAGGGCGACAAGATGCACCAGCGCCACCTTTGAGGCATTGGTCGCGCGCGAAAACATGCTTTCGCCAAAAAACGCCTGACCAAGGCTGACGCCATAGAGCCCGCCTACCAGCCTGCCATCAAGCCATGCCTCGATCGAATGCGCACAGCCCATCTTGTGAAGTGCGCAATAGGCATCAAGAATATTGTCATTGATCCAGGTATCGTCCCGGCTGGCGGTGGGTTCCGCACAGGCACGAATGACATCGGGAAAGGCTTTGTTTACATGGACCTTGAATGTCCCTTTGCGCACGGTTTTGCGCAGGCTTCTGGGTACATGAAAGCCGTCCAGTGGCAATACGCCACGCCATTCCGGGTCAATCCAGTAAAGGGTCGGGTCATCATGGCTTTCGGCCATGGGAAACAGGCCGACCGAATAGGCACGGATCAACAGATCAGGGGTCAGTTGGTTCGACATGATCGCGGTGATAATGGTTTCGGTCCTGTTTGCAAGTCGTCTGTTTACATATGTGAACGCGCACTGGTCTGACAAGATAGCAGCTTTCGGTCCGTCAGCTATCTTTGGCATGATAATCGAAATGGATGATTAATTCTTCGTACCGGGATCGGTAAAATGCTCGAAATTTCTTCGCTGGTTGTTTTGCCGGGGCCGCCATCGCCTCGCGCCTGATGCATCGTGCTGGGTTAACGGAAATTCCCAAACAAAAGCGGGGCTCCCGAAAGGAAGCCCCGCTTTTTCGCGTCGGGATAAAGAAAATTACTTCTTCATGCCCATGAATTTCTCCAGCCAGTGAATATCGTAATCACCTTTCTGGATATCGGGTTGTGCCAGAAGCTTCTGATGCAGCGGAATGGTGGTTTTGATCCCGCCAATCGCATATTCGGCCAATGCACGGCGCAGGCGCATCATGCATTCTTCGCGGTCACGCCCATGCACGATCAGCTTTGCAATCATGCTGTCGTAATAGGGCGGGATCGAATAGCCGGTATAGATACCGCTATCGACACGAACGCCCAAACCGCCCGGTGCATGATATTCCTTGATCTTGCCCGGTGACGGCACGAAGGTTTCCGGATCTTCGGCATTGATACGGCATTCAATCGCATGGCCGTGAATTTCCAGATCTTGCTGCGTAAAGGACAGTTCAAGACCAGCCGCAACGCGGATCTGTTCACGCACAAGGTCAACGCCTGAAATGGCTTCGGTTACCGGATGTTCGACCTGCAGACGGGTGTTCATTTCGATGAAATAGAACTCGCCATTTTCATACAGGAATTCGATCGTCCCGGCATTGCGATAGCCCATGCCACGCATGGCGTTGGCAACGGTGGAACCGATGCGTTCGCGTTCTTCCGGTGTCAGTGTCGGCGAAGGTGCTTCTTCAAGCACTTTCTGGTGACGACGCTGCAGGGAGCAGTCGCGTTCGAACAGGTGGACGGCATTGCCGTGGGAATCGCCAATAACCTGAAGTTCGATATGGCGCGGCTTGCCAAGGTACTTTTCCATATAAACCGCGGCATTGCCAAAGTTCTGCAATGCTTCCTTGCGGGTCATGGAAAAGGCTTCGGCAAGGTCTTCGTCGCGCTCGACCACTTTCATGCCGCGGCCGCCGCCGCCGCCCGATGCCTTGATCAGGACCGGATAGCCGATTTCCTTGGCGCATTTCTGGGCTTCGGCAACGGTGGTGATTTCCCCGTCCGACCCCGGAACAACCGGAATGCCCAGTTTGGCTGCGGTCAGTTTGGCGGTGATCTTGTCACCCATCATGCGGATATGTTCCGCCGACGGACCGACAAAGGCAAAGCCGTGTTCTTCGACCATGGCGGCAAAGTCGGCATTCTCCGACAGGAAGCCGTAACCCGGATGGATGGCTTCCGCCCCGGTGATTTCGGCAGCCGACAGGATCGCCGGAATATTCAGATAGCTGTCTTTCGATGCGGCCGGGCCGATGCAGACGGCTTCGTCTGCCAGGCGGACATGCATGGCATCGGCATCGGCGGTGGAATGCACCGCGACAGTTTTGATGCCCATTTCGCGGCAGGCGCGCTGAATACGAAGCGCGATTTCGCCACGGTTGGCAATCAGGAGTTTGTCGAACATGCGGTGTTACCCCGGCTTATTCAATAATGACCAGCGGCTCGTCATACTCGACCGGATGGCCGTCGGTTGCGATGATCTGGGTAACCTTGCCGGACTTCGGTGCACGGATCGGGTTAAAGGTTTTCATCGCTTCGATCAGCATCAGGGTCTGGCCTTCGGAAACGCTGGAACCGACCGAAATGAACGGTGCGGCACCGGGTTCCGGCGCGAAATAGACGACACCAACCATCGGCGACTTAACAGCACCCGGATGCGAACCCGCATCGGCAGGAGCCGCCGGAGCAGGGGCCGCAGCAGGAGCAGCGGCAACCGGTGCAGCTGCCGGAGCGGCTGCAACCATGGTGCCCTGACGGGCGACGCGGATGCGATTGTCGCCTGCGGCAACTTCGATCTCGGTCAGGTTGGTCTCGTCCAGCAGCTCTGCGAGCTGGCGAATGGTATCGTTGTCGATGTTGAACTTGCTCATTTCGATATCTTTTATGATGGTGTGTGGATCAGTGATCTGATGGCATCAAGGCCAAGAATGTAACCCTGCGCGCCAAAACCACAGATCATGCCTTTTGCAGCTTTCGAGACGTATGAATGATGTCTGAATGCGTCCCGCTGATGAATATTTGACAGATGCACCTCGACGACCGGCAAATCGGATGCCAGCAATGCGTCAAGGATCGCAACCGATGTGTGCGTATATGCCCCAGCATTGATAATAATGCCAGCAGCTTCTTGCCGGGCTTCCTGAATCCAGTCAACTAGCTCGCCTTCGTGATTGCTTTGGCGAAAGACGACGGACAGGCCAATCTTCGACGCATGTGCAGAACACATGTTGTCGATATCCTGCAAGGTGGTCGCACCGTAAATTTCCGGCTGACGCTGTCCCAGCAGGTTCAAATTCGGCCCATTCAGAATGTAGACGGGTTTTGTCATCCGTTCCCACATGCCCAACATATAGTGATGCGTTTATAACACGACCAAAGTCTGACGCAACGTTGCATTCGGACGAGGCATGTGACTGTAACCACACGATCATGTTGACATCATCGCCATTGCTGCAGCTTTGTGTGCCCCGCATGGCAGAATCCGCCGATCACAGCTTGCCTCTCGCCCGGCAGCTGCGCATACTGCGCGCCAATAGGTGAATATTTTGATACCACAAGGACAAGACGAACAGATGCGCCTGACCATCAACGGTGAAGACCGCACCATCGAAACCGCAGCAACCGTTGCCGATCTTCTCGGTGAACTCGGGATTACCGCGACCAAGGTCGCGGTGGAACGCAATCTCGAAATCGTGCCGAAAACGGCTTATGGCGATACTGCACTTGCCGATGGCGACAAGCTTGAAATCGTGCATTTTATTGGTGGCGGTTCCTCGGATTCCGATCTTGCGTCCGCCAATGACGAGGGTTTCGTTGTCGCGGGCCACAAATTCAAATCGCGTCTGATCGTCGGTACCGGCAAATACAAGGATTTCGAAGAAACCCGCATCGCGATTGATGCATCGGGCGCGGAAATGGTCACGGTTGCCGTGCGTCGTGTTAACCTGACCGACCCGTCCCAGCCGATGCTGGTCGATTATGTCGATCCGAAAAAATACGTTTATCTGCCCAATACGGCGGGTTGCTTTACGGCTGATGACTCGGTCCGGACCCTGCGTCTGGCCCGCGAGGCAGGTGGCTGGAATCTGGTGAAGCTTGAAGTTCTGGGCGATCAGAAGACGCTTTATCCCAACATGCCCGAAACCCTCAAGGCCGCCGAGGCCCTGATCAAGGATGGTTTCGACGTGATGGTTTACTGCAGCGACGATCCCATTCAGGCCAAGATGCTTGAAGATATGGGCTGTGTCGCGATCATGCCGCTGGGATCGCTGATCGGTTCGGGCATGGGGATTCTCAACCCGGTCAATATCGCGCTGATCAAGGAAAACGCCAATGTGCCGGTGATCGTCGATGCCGGTGTCGGCACCGCATCCGATGCGGCATTTGCCATGGAACTGGGCTGTGACGGCGTTCTGATGAATACCGCGATTGCCGGTGCCAGGGACCCGATCCGCATGGCGCGCGCAATGAAACACGCGATCATCGCCGGTCGTGAATCCTTCCTTGCCGGTCGCATGCCCAAGAAAAAATATGCCGATCCGTCCTCGCCGTTGGCCGGTTTGATCTGATCGCATAGATGCCCGATAAAAAGCCCCCGTTTCGGTATCGAAACGGGGGCTTTTGTTTTATTCAGACTGCGTAACGGATTGACTGCATCCGTAGTAGCGGTTTGGCGTAAAATCAGGACGCCTGTTCAAGTCCGGCTTTGACCAGCGCATTGACGCGTTCCATATCCGCACCCGACACCATCTGACCATTGATCAGGAAGGCCGGGGTGCCATTGACCCCGATGCTGCGCGCCATGGCGGCATATTGCTGTAACATGCCATTGATTTCCGGTGACTGCATGTCCTTGCGCATCTGATCAACGTCGACACCTGCGTCTTTGGCCAATGTGTTGATCTGTGCCTCGTCAAGGATACCGCGGTTTTCCATGAAGGCCGCGTGGATTTCCATGTATTTGCCCTGCTTGGCCGCGGCCAGTGCCGCACGTGCCGCATCGGCACTTTCTTCGCGCAGGATCGGGAATTCAACAAACATGGTGCGGATTTTACCGTCGGAATTTTCTGCAAGTTCCTTCACGCCGTCAAAGGCGCGTTTGCAATAACCGCAGTGATAATCAAAAAATTCGATCACGGTCACCGGCGCATCAAGCGGGCCAACCGATGGCACCGAACTGTCGGCTACCAGCGCATCCCAAACCGGCTCGATGGCTTCGGCCTGCTGGCGGGCCTGTTCGGTTGTCTGCCAGACCTGAACATTCTGGATCGCACGCAGCAGAACATCCGGGTTTTCCAGAAGATACTGTTCAATCACGCCTTCGATCTCGGCCTTCTGCGCATCGCTTAGTTCTTCCGCCTGTGCCGGTGCGCCCATGGCAAAACCCAGCGAAAGCATGATGGCGGCACCGCCAAGAAGGCGTTTGATCATGTGCGAATTCATCGAAAATCCCTTGTTGTCTTTGTCCCGGATGTTTCTCGCATCGCGCGGAACCTGATTTCTTTGGCTAATTGATACGAGACGGGTACCTAACGGGAAAGTAAAATATGCGAGAGATATGTGACACCGGCCACATCGGCCCCCTGATCACCAGATGCGGCAATCCCGATCCATACCAGACGGACATCGATGGTATCTGTGTCGGGCCAGTATCGGCGATGCAGTGCCGAAAGATCAAAATAATCGCGTTGCCATTCCTTGATACCGGTCATGTTCCCGCCAATCGGAAGCCGGATCACATGATCGATTGGTGGTTTGCCTGCCCCCAGATCGCTCTCGCCCCAATCGCCATGCGATTGCGCCCGGAAACCAAGGACAAGCTCGGTATCGCCGGGCTGTGCCGATGCGTTCATCAACCAATCGAATGACAGATAGGGGGATGCCAGAACCGCAATATTGGTACGACGGCCAAGTTCAAATGTGCCGATTGCCGGGCGCATGGCAAGCGCGATACGCCCGTCGATATCTTCCCAGTAAAGGCTGTTGGTCTTTGACTGTTCACCCGTATCAAGCTTTGCCGGACGTTCGGCATAATGCCAGTACCGGGGTGGGTTATTCAGCGGGAAGAGGGCATAAAGAAGCTTCAGATCCCCCTCGACGTTCACCCCGGCATCGGGCAGGCTGCATGCGGTCAACAGGTAAAACACCGCAAAGGCAAGGCCGATACGGCGAGGGGCCGGTAACCGCATCGCCGCCCATTTTGGGGCGATTGCTGTCAATTCCGGTTGTCCTTGCCTTCCGGATCGGTCGCGCGAATGATGTCTTGCGCGCGCTGCCAGGTCGCGGTGCCTTTTTCAAGTTTCCGGTCGGCCTGAACCGCATGATATTTCGCGGCTTCCCGATCTCCGGTCAAAAGGCTGTATTCCGCCTGCGAAAGCGACGCTTCGCCTTCGTTGTCCAGACGGTTTTCGATGATCGCCCGGAATCGCCATGCCGAGGCATTGCTGCGTTCAACCGAAAGAACCCCCAAAAGATTTTCCTTGGCTTCCGGCAGGACACTGCTGTCACCGCTTTCAATCAGCGCATGCGCCAGAAGCAACCGGATCAAAGGTGCACCGTTGGACAGTTCGACGGCTTTGCGAAGCGGGTCAGTGGCTTCCTTGGCTTTGCCGAATTCCAGCAGGACCTGACCTTTAAGTTCTTCGAAGTATGGATTTTCCGGTTCTTCGGCGATCAGCTCGTCAATAAGCTTCATCGCCGGATCGAGTTGCGAGTCCCGGTAATAGGCAATCGCGCGTGCATAACGTCCCGAAATGCTGGTGTCGGTTTCGGGATAGGTGCGCAATGTATGCTGGATATGGTTGGTAAAGGCATACAGTTTGGCACGCATACGGTCATGGCGTTCATACAGAACCGGATCGACCTTTGCGTCCCTTAACGGTGAATTCGCAGTATAGTTTTCAAGAAACTCGACACGTTCGGTCGTCAGCGGGTGACTGCGCAGATACGGGTCCTGACGCGCCGTGCTCAGCAATTCCTGACCTTCAAGCGTTTCCATGAATTCCATCAGACCGCGCGATGAAATCCCTGCATCGGTCAGGAAGTTGACACCGGCCTGATCGGCACTGCTTTCCTGTGTCCGCGAATAAGCCAGGAAATTGCGTTCTGCCACGTTCTGTCCGCCAAGAACGGCGGCTGTACCGACATCTGCACGACCGGCGGCAACACCGGCGGCAACACCGACGATGGTTGACAGAATCGATATCGCCGAGGCATTTCGAAGCTGATCATGAATACGCGAAAGGTGCCCGCCCGCAATGTGGCCGGTTTCGTGGGCCATCACGCCCATAACCTGTTCGGGAGTCTGGGCTTTCAACAAGAGGCCAGTATTGATAAAAAGCTTTTGGCCACCTGCAACGAATGCGTTCAGGCTGGGATCTGAGACGATATAGACAGTAACGCCGCGCGGATCGAGCCCGGCAGCCTTGAATATCGGGGTCGCATAGAGATGAAGGGTTTCCTCAATCTCGGTATCCCGGATAAAAGAACGACCCTGCGCAAAAACTGTGCTGGGCAGGGCAACAAGGAAAATGGCAGTGAGAGTAATAATGCGTCTGAGCAAATTGTGCGTTCCGTGTTCTCGTTCATCCGATGTCGACCCGACCAGTGCGGACAGGTTGCCGACGCGCAAGCCATCATGGCGGATCATGACGGCAATCGCAATGACTGCCGGTCTTGCTGCCTGCAGTAGCGATAATACTGAAAATCTTGGCCAAATAGGGGCCGTCAGTGGTTTCCTTGGTGGCGTGGTCGCCGACGAACCCCGCGCGGTTCGCATCGCACGCGACGTTCTTTCGGCGGGCGGTACGGCGGCAGATGCGGCTGTTGCGCTTTACGCGACCATGACGGTGACCAAATCCTCGGTCGCCGGTATCGGCGGCGGCGGGGTGTGCGTTGTTCATGATCGCCAGTCGAAAAAGGTCGAAGTGCTTGATTTCTGGCCGCGTCCGGGGACACGCACCGCCGACAGCCAGACTGCAACCACCATTCCGGGCGTCCCGCGCGGGCTTTATGCGCTTAGTGCGCGTTACGGTCGCTTGCAATGGCCGCAGCTCCTGTCGGCGGCTGAACAATATGCGCGCCTGGGTGTGCCGGTATCGCGTTCGATGGTGGATGACATCGAAGCCAATCGCGACCGGATCGAGGCAAGCCCGATTCTGCGTGATGTTTTCATGCCTGATGGCAATACCTTGCAGGTCGGCGACCGGATTCGCTCGGTCAATCTCGGTGCGCTTCTGACATCTCTTCGGGTCAAGGGACCGGGTGAATTTTATAACGGTGCCCTTGGCGCCCAGATCGCAACAGCCGTACAGAATGCCGGTGGGACACTGACCGCCGAAGACATGCGCGATTACAAACCGCAATGGAAATCCGCGACCGAGGTCAAGGTGGGTAACGAAACACTGTATCTGGCCTATCCGCCGCGTGCGGAGTCCGGACGTGCGGTCATTGATGCCAGCACCGAACTTGGTGCGGTCCTGAACCGCTATCTGGCCGATATCGATGCTGCCGACAGCAACATTCAGTCCAATACAGGCCGCAGCGGCTTTGTCGTGCTGGACCGTGCGGCCAATGCAGTTACCTGCATGACCACGATGAACAAGCCGTTTGGCGCGGGCCTGGGGGCCGATGCGTTCGGTCTTAACCTTGCCGCCGGGGATGCGGGCTATGCCCAGACCCCGCTGATGGGCCCGGCCCTTATGGTGAACCCGTTTGTCTTTGAATATTATTATGGCATCGCCGGTACCGGCACCCCGGCCGGGGCAACCAAACAGATTGCGACCATGGCCGAGGACCTGATCGAAAAGGGGGCTGCTGCCAATGTTCCGATGAATTCGGATGGCAAACCGGCGGTCAATATCGTGCGCTGCCTTGAAGGGACCCCGCCACATCCCGAAAGCTGCCAGTTCATCGCCGACCCTGCGGGCGGCGGCATGGCCGGCACTCAGTAAGCCACTCTTTACAGGCATTTCATCGGGGCAGGTTTTCCTGCCCCGATTTTTCAGTTGCAAGTCAGGACCCCGCAAATGGCTTTGAAACAATCGCGTCGCGGCGCTATTTCGCCCTTTATCGTCATGGATGTCATGCGTGCCGCCAACGCGCGCGAAACCAATGGCAAGGCCGTCTTTCACCTTGAAGTCGGGCAGCCCGGCACACCAGCCCCGCGCAAGGTCCGCGAGGCGGCAGCACGTGCCCTTGATAATGATCTGATCGGCTATACCAATGCCATGGGGATCGATCCCCTGCGCGAAGCCATTGCCGGTCATTATAAGCGCAAATTCAACACGCCGGTCGATCCGTCACGCATCTGTGTCGCCAGTGGTTCGTCCTCGATCTTCGTGCTGGCGTTTCTGGCGGCCTTTGATGCCGGTGATCGTGTCGCAATGGCGGCACCGGGCTATCCGGCCTATCACAACATCCTGACCGCACTTGGCATTGAAACCGTCAATCTGCCTGCGGGCCCCGAAAGCCATTATCAGCCGACCGTTGCCATGCTGCGCGATCTTGATGATCCGATTGACGGTCTGATCGTTGCAAGCCCGTCCAACCCGGCGGGCAGCATGATCGATGTCGAAACCTACCGTGAACTGGCGACCTATTGCCGGGAAAACGGCATTCGCCTGATCAGTGACGAGATTTATCAGGGCATTTCATTTGGCGATGTGCGGGAATGCACCGCCCTTGAATTCGGTGATGAGGCGATCATCATCAACAGCTTCTCGAAATATTTCTCGATGACGGGCTGGCGTCTGGGCTGGGCGGTGGTGCCGCCTGATCTGATGCGCGCGGTTGAATGCCTGCAACAGAACCTGTTTATTTCTGCCCCCGCATTGTCGCAGATCGCCGCCGTCGCGGCGTTTGATTGCGAGGACGAATTGCAGGCGAACGTCGCGGCCTATGCGCGCAATCGCGAAATTCTGCTAAATGAGCTGCCCGCTGCGGGCTTCACAAAATTCGCCCCGGCGGATGGGGCGTTTTATCTGTATGCCGACGTTCGCGATCTGACATCCGATAGCGAGGCCTTTTGCCGTCGCATGCTGGATGAAACCGGTGTTGCCACCACGCCGGGCACCGATTTTGATCGCCTGCGCGGCAAACATTATGTCCGCTTCTCGTTCGCGCATAGCGAGGCCACCATGCTGGGCGCGGTTGCGGCATTAAAGAACTGGAAGCGATAAGCGCCTTTGCATTTCTGATCACGTCGCAAAGAAAAAGGGCTGCCGAATATTCGGCAGCCCTTTTTGATTTTGTCGGACCCTGATCTTAACGACCAAGGCTCCACCAGCCGCGTTTCTTCGGCTTCGGTTTTTCGTCTTTTGCCGGCTCAGTTGCAACCGGTTCACTTGCCACCGGCTCGGCGGCCTTTTCGGCTTTCGGTGACGGTTTTTTCGACTCTGCCTTCGGTTCGGATTTTTCCGCTGCCGGTGCTGCCGCGGGGGCAGGGGCCGGGCTTGCCGGTTTTTCCACCACGGTTTCCGCCGGGCTTTGTGCCGGTGCCGAAACCGCTTCCTTGGCAATTTCTTCTGCGGTTTCCGGGGCAGGGCCGCTCTGGATCGGGATGTTTTTCACATCAGCCCGGTCGTTACGGTCATTGCGATCCCTACGATTGCGGCGATTGTCATTGCGATCACGACGTTCGCGACGCGGCCGTGCCGGTGCCGGGGCGGTCGTGCTGCGCTGGCGACCGGCGCGTACACCTTCCTGATCAAAGCTGTCTGCGTCCTGACCTTCGCTGTCGGCATCAACAACCTGGTCTTCAGCATGGCCTTCCGGTGCGCTGTGATCACGATCCCGGCGAAGGGCGGTTGCCTGTGCATCATCGGCAGGCGATTTGACACGCGGTGCGTTTTCAAATTCCTGACGGCGCGAACGACGGCGACCACCACGTTTGCCGCGACGACGGCGTTTACGCTGTGCTTCGTCGTCATCATCATCTTCGTTATCGTCCTGATCGGAACGATCCGATGCACCGGCGGCATCATCGGATGCATCGGCGTCATTCTGATCATTGCGATCATCACGGTCATCATTGCGGCCACGACGACGGCGGCGGCGACGGCGGCGTTTGTTGCCCTGATCATCGTCATCGCGCTGATCACGGGTGTCACGGGCTTCGGCGACATCATCTTCTTCGTCGTCTTCGTCCGCTTCAACCGGGCTTTCAATCGCCGTCAGCGAAACGCTGTCGGTGTTCAGAACCGGCAGGGCTTCTTCTTCATCACCTTTTTTCGCACGTGTGCGTTCGATGCGGTGATCTGGCGAAATCAGGCTGTCATCGCCAAAGATCATGACGGTGAAGCCGTAACGCTGTTCGATTTCAGCCAGCGTATCGCGTTTGCGGTTCAGGATATAAAGCGCGACTTCGCTTGCGACATGCACGGTAAGTGCACCGGAACGACGACGCATGCCTTCTTCTTCAAGCACGCGCAGAAGGTGAAGGGCCGCACTTTCGATCGAACGGACAAGGCCGACACCACGGCAATGCGCGCAAACTTCGAACGCGCTTTCAACAAGCGACGGACGCAGGCGCTGACGCGACATTTCCAAAAGACCGAACGGGCTGATACGGCCGATCTGCAGGCGGGCGCGGTCATTGCGCATCGCTTCCTTAAGCTTGCGTTCAACCGATGCCTGGTTGCGGTGATCTTCCATATCGATGAAGTCGACGACGATCAGACCGGCAAGGTCGCGCAGGCGCAACTGGCGGGCTAGTTCTTCGGCGGCTTCAAGGTTGGTCTTGTATGCGGTTTCTTCGATGTTGCGTTCACGGGTCGAACGGCCCGAGTTCACGTCAATCGCGACCAGTGCTTCGGTCGGGTTGATAACGATATAACCACCCGATTTAAGCTGAACGACCGGATTGAGCATCGCGTCAAGCTGGCTTTCCACCTGGAAACGGTGGAACAGCGGCACGCCCTGATCCTTGTAGGGCTGCACACGCTTCGCATGTGACGGCATCAACATCTTCATGAAGTCTTTGGCGATCCGGTAACCTTCGTCACCTTCGACCAGAACTTCATCAACATCGCGTGCATAAAGGTCACGGATGGAACGTTTGATCAGATCGGCTTCTTCGTAAATCAGGCACGGTGCCTGGCTCTGAAGGGTGGTTTCGCGGATACGATCCCACAAACGCATCAGATAATCGAAGTCGCGTTTAATCTCGGCCTTGGTGCGTTCCGAACCGGCGGTACGCACGATAACGGCCATGCCGTCCGGAATTTCCAGCTCGGCCAGAATGGATTTCAGGCGTTTGCGGTCCTGTGCATTGGTGATCTTGCGCGAAATGCCGCCACCACGCGGGGTGTTTGGCATCAGTACGCAATAACGACCCGCCAGCGACAGGAAGGTCGAAAGGGCGGCACCCTTGTTGCCGCGTTCTTCCTTGACGACCTGCACCAGCAGAATCTGGCGGCGCTTGATCACTTCCTGAATTTTATAGCGTTTCTGCATCTGCGGACGATGAGTGTCGGAAAACTCATCCCCGTCGTCGCCACCCAGATCGTCGATTTCTTCTTCGCCTTCGGCGGCACCAGCCGGTTCGGTTTCGATATCGACGGTCAGTTCGGCAATTTCGGCCGACATGGCAGCATTACCGCCGCCCGATCCATCGGTATTATCACCGTCATTCGACGATGCGTCCGCGCTGTCATCACCTGATGCCTCGACATCATCGGATTTCTTGCGACGGTTGCGTGTGCGACGACGGCGCGGTTTTGAGTCCTCATCGCCTGCATCGTCACTTGCCGGGGCGTCTGCCGCGACAGTTGCCGCACTATCGGCATTTTCGTCGGTTGCCGGTGCTTCTGCATCGGTTTCAACCGCGGTTTCGTCCGATGCCTTCGCACGCGGTTTGCGGCGATTGCGGGTACGGGCCGGTTTCTTTTCTTTTTTCGGGGTATCGTTGCCCTCGGATGCGTCGCCGATATTGTCTTCGACGATGTCGGCATCCTTGACGTCGCTGTGGTTACGCGAAAGTGCTTCGCGATCTGCGACCGGGATCTGGTAATAGTCGGAATGGATTTCGCTGAAGGCGAGGAAACCATGGCGGTTTCCGCCGTAATCGACGAAGGCCGCCTGCAGGGACGGCTCTACACGCGTCACTTTCGCGAGATAGATATTTCCTTTTATCTGCTTCTTGGTCGAAGTTTCGACGTCGTATTCTTCTAGGCGATTTCCATTAATAACAACGACACGGCTTTCTTCCGCGTGCGTTGCATCGATAAGCATGCGTTTGACCATTCGGAACCTGTTCCTGAAGGTCCCGCCAGTTTCCTGCGTAAAGCGATGTTGCGCTGGTATGCAAACAAACCGGCGTATCCGGAGGCGCCGTCCATCAAGGTCGCGATATGTCCTGTATATATCTGGTTCATCGCGTTTCGGCTGCTCTTCCGGTTCGGACCTGGTTTTGGTGTTGAAACAAAAATTGGTTGCGTAATCTCGAGCGCGCCAAGACAGCCTTGAATGGGAGGGCTCTATCGGGAGCGGGAATTGCCGCGTCACCGAGACACCGACCCGAGAACTGGCCTCGTCGCGTCCTCAGTCTGGCGGATTAATAAGGTTCACACCGCAAGACATAGGAATCTCGGGTGCAACATATCCCTTTTGAAGTCGCGCGACAAACAGTTTTGTTACGTTGTCCGATGACTTTATTGCGGTTGAATTGAAAATGGCAAAGTTTTTCGCCCGAATGCGCCAATCACGGATGCCTTCTGCCAAATCTATGATCCTGCAATGTTTTTACCGTTTACATTGATGTCGGGAATACCAGAACCGGGAATGCTGTTCGCGTCGTGTGTTTCATGGGCGGTCAATTGCCCGTTAACCAACGCGTTGCTATAAGCGCAAACGGGTAATCCGCATCACCACGATTAACGCAGCAGGGCGATGGTATCAGTTAAAACGGGTTCGCAGGCAAATGCGACGACAGAAAATCTGTCCTTGGTCGGACAAAAATCCGTCCGGATGATCGCCGCACTATGTCTGTCGCTGATGGTCTGTATTGGCTTTTTTGCCACCGCAAACGCGCAGGAAACCAAGGTTCTTGGTGCGCGCCTTGGCGTTTATCCCGACTATACCCGTTTTGTCATCGATCTCGACCATGATGTCGAATTCAGCTATTTTCTGCTGCCCGATCCGTACCGCGTTATCATCGACATGCCCGAAATCGAATGGAGCGCCCCCCCGGGCAAGGTGACATCCGGCGGTGGTCTGATTTCCGGGTTGCGTTACGGCCTGTTTAAACCGGGTACCTTCCGCGTGGTTCTCGATGTTGCCGAACCGGCACTGGTGTCAAAAATATTCACGCTACCGGCGTCAGAAGGCAAACCGCATCGTCTTGTCGTCGATTTGTCCCCGGCCAAGCGGGACGCCTTTATGACGGCGTCGCGTGAAAGTATGGAAGCCTATTCCGCCCGCAGCCGCAACGACACCAGTGCCACGGAACAAAGTGCCGATGTGGCCGTGGAATCCGGTCGTGGCGGTTCGGAAAAGCCGCTGATTGCAATCGATGCCGGCCATGGTGGCGTTGATCCCGGGGCGATCGGGGTGGGCGGGGTTTATGAAAAGGACCTGACGCTTGCCGCGGCGCGCGAAGTTGAAAAGGTTCTGACTGATTCCGGTCGATATCGCGTGCTTCTGACCCGTGACAAGGACGTGTTCCTGAAATTGCGCCAGCGAACCGAAATCGCGCGTAAAAACGGTGCCGACCTGTTCATTTCCCTGCATGCGGACTCGATTGGCAATTCCAAGCATCGTGGTGCGTCGGTCTATACCCTGTCTGAAAACGCATCGGACAAGGAAGCCGCCGCACTGGCATCAAAGGAAAACAAGGCCGATGTGATCGCCGGTATTGACCTGTCAGAGGAAAACTCGCTGGTGCAGAGCATCCTGATCGATCTGGCACAGCGTGAAACCATGAACCTGTCGGCGACCCTTGCGGCCAACATGGTCTCCGAACTCGGCAAAAGCATTGAACTGCAACGCCGTACACATCGTTTCGCGGGCTTTGCCGTGCTTAAGGCACCGGATATTCCATCGGCCCTGTTTGAAATGGGCTATTTGTCAAACCCGACGGATGCCAAGCTTCTGCAAAGCCCGGCACATCGGCGCAAGGTTGCCGAAGCCGTGCTACGCGCGATTGATATCTATTTCGAGAAGCACAAATTCTAGAATCCTGAATTCCGGAATCGGAAAATTCGCATGGGTGGTTTGCGTGATTTTCCGTAAAGCGGAAAAGCCAGTCCTCGCTTTGACGGGGTGGCGGGAGTATAGTTATTCTCCGGTCTGTAAGGAAATTTGCGGTAATCGTGCGCGCTATCACAACGCTGTCACTTTTTTGCCGCTATGATAGGGCTGATTGCAATTCTCCGGAATATGCGCTTTGGTGCGCGCCAGCCGGATCAGGCCAAAACAGCAAAATGATAAAGACCTGTTTATGCGTATTTTACTAAGTATTTTCGGTGTGCTCTTCCTCATGGCGGTTGCCGGGGGGATTGGCGTTCTGGCGATCTTCTGGCATTTCGGTCAGGACCTGCCCGATTACACCCAGCTTGAAACCTACGAACCCGAAGTCATGACGCGCGTTCATGCCGGTGACGGGGCGTTGATCGCCGAATATGCACGTGAAAAACGTGTTTTCGTGCCGATCACCTCGATCCCGCATGTTGTTGTTGATGCGTTTGTCGCGGCCGAGGATAAAAACTTTTTCAGCCATCCGGGCATTGATTTCGCATCCGTGCTGCGTGCTGCCGTGACCAACGTTGCCAATATGGGCTCGGGCAAACGTCCGGTCGGGGCGTCGACCATTACCCAGCAGGTCGCCAAAAACTTCCTTCTGACCAGCGAAGTTTCCTATGAACGCAAGGTCAAGGAAGCGATCCTTTCATTCCGTATCGAACGTGCCTTTACCAAGGAACACATCCTCGAACTTTATCTGAACGAGATTTATCTCGGCAATGGCAGCTATGGCGTTGCCGCCGCGGCCCTGCGCTATTTCGATAAATCTCTTGATGAAATCAATATCGAGGAAGCGGCTTATCTTGCCGCCCTGCCAAAGGCACCGTCGAACTATCATCCGGTCCGCAACCATGACGAGGCCAAGGCGCGCCGCAACTGGGTGATCGGCCGGATGCTTGAAGAAAAATTCATCACCGAAACCGAAGCCCAGACCGCATGGGCAAGCCCGCTGATCGCCAAGGAACGCCAGTCGGTCGATACATATCGTGCCGATTATTTCGCCGAGGAAGTCCGCCGTCAGCTTGTCGACCGTTACGGCGAAAACATGCTGTATGACGGGGGGCTCTCGGTGCGTGCGACGGTCGATCCGCGCCTGCAGACCATTGCCGATCAGGCGCTGGTCGAAGGGCTGGTCGAATATGATCGTCGTCATGGCTGGCGCGGCCCGATCACCAATATTGATTTGGCTGATGACTGGCAGCAGAAACTGCGCGAAGTCGAAACGCCAAACGATGTGCCCTGGGACAAGGCCGTTGTCATGCGCGTCGGCAGCGATGAAGTCACGCTGGGCCTTCTGTCGGGCAAGCAGGGGCGCATTCCGCTGCGTTTCCTGACATGGGCGCGCGCATGGAAAGAAGGCCAGACACTTGGTCCGGCCGTCAACAGCCCGTCCGATGTGCTGTCAGCCGGTGATGTGATCTATGTAAAGCATTTCACCGAACTCGATGGCGAGGAACTGCCGCCAAACACCTATGGCCTGCGCCAGATTCCCGAGGTCAATGGTGCCCTTGTCGCCATGGACCCGCATACCGGGCGTGTTCTGGCGATGTCAGGTGGTTTTTCGCATGATATGTCGAAATTCAACCGCGCGACACAGGCCCGCCGTCAGCCGGGCTCTGCCTTCAAGCCGTTTGTGTATCTCGCGGCCCTTGATCAGGGCTTTACCCCCTCGACCATGGTGCTTGATGCGCCGTTCGTGATCGATCAGGGGCCGGGACTTGGCAAATGGAAGCCGGGCAACTATAGCGGCAAGTTCTATGGTCCTTCGACCATGCGTCTGGGTATCGAGCTTTCGCGTAACCTGATGACGGTGCGTCTGGCGCAGACCATCGGTATGGACAAGGTTGCCGATTATGCCGAACGTTTCGGGATCGTCGATGACCTGCCACAGGTTCTGTCGATGTCGCTGGGGGCTGCTGAAACCACGGCGATGCGTCTGACGGCGGCCTATGCCGAACTGGTCAATGGCGGCAAGAAAATCACCCCGACCCTGATCGACCGTATTCAGAATCGCCGCGGCGAAGTGATTTACCGTCGTGACGAACGCCAGTGTGCGGAATGTCAGGATGTGGAATTCCGCAATCAGATGCCGCCGGAACTTCCGGACAATCGCGAACAGCTTGCCGATCCGGCAAGTGCATTCCAGATGGTATCGATGCTTGAAGGCGTGGTTGAACGCGGTACCGGGCGTCGTATTCGTGAACTCGGCTATCCGCTGGCCGGGAAAACCGGCACCACGAACGACAGCCGCGATGCATGGTTTGTTGGCTTCTCGCCCGACCTCGCGGTTGGGGTGTATGTCGGCTTTGACGATAACCGCTCGCTTGGCGATCAGGAACAGGGGGCCAGTGCGGCCGCCCCGATCTTCAAGCAGTTCATGGGCGATGCGCTTAAAGGTACTAAAGCCGTACCGTTCAGAACGCCGCCCGGCATCCGCATGGTTCGCGTCGAAGCCCGTTCCGGTCTTCCGGCCCGTCCGGGTGATCAGAACGTGATCTGGGAAGCCTTCAAAGCCGGTACCATTCCGTCGTCGAACGACAATGTTATTGATGGTGGCGATGCCGGCTATAGCGGTGTCGGTGCCGAAGGCAATACCGGCGGGGTTTCAAGCCCGGGTGGTATCTACTGATCTTTGGTGCGATCTTGCGCCGATAGTTACGGGCCGGGTGCAAATTGCATCCGGCCTTTTTCATTTGAAAAGCGGGCAGGGACGCGGGTGTCGTATTGCGCGCGCCTTTGTCATCAAATGTTGATAAAACCATCAACGGGCCGCAACCGTCCTGTCATTTGAATTTGCCATACTCTTCAAGGTGTTACTTCAAATTTTGAAGGGGTTCTTTCAATGTCTTTTCGTGTTTCCCGCCGAAAATTCCTGACCGCGACCGCCACTGTAACGGCTACGGCCGGTGCGGCATCTGCCATGGGTGGCTTTTTCATGCCGTCAATTTCACGCGCGGCTGATCGTCCGCTGATCACCCATGGCGTCCAAAGTGGCGATGTCACCGCCAATTCCGCCTGCATCTGGGGGCGTGCGGATCGTGCGTCGCGCATGATCACGGAGATTGCCACAACGGAAAATTTCGCACGTTCGGTCAAAATTCCGCATGTCGATGTCCTGCCGCAACGTGATTTCGCTGGCAAGCTTGCCCTGAATGATCTGCCTGCCGGGCAGGACGTGTTTTACAAAATCCATTTCGAAAATCTCGATGATGGCCGGGCATCGTCGGAACCGGTGATCGGTCATTTCCGTACGGCACCGGCGGCAAAGCGCAATATCCGTTTTGGCTGGTCAGGTGATACCGCCGGGCAGGGCTGGGGCATTGACGAGGATCGCGGCGGCATGAAAACCTATGCCACGATCACCAAGCATAACCCGGACTTCTTCATCCATTCCGGCGATACCATCTATGCCGATGGCCCGTTCGCCGCAGAGGCAAAAATGCCCGATGGCGATATCTGGAAAAACATCACGACCGAGGATACCGGCAAGGTCGCCGAAACCATTGCCGAGTTTCGCGGCAATTATAAATACAACATGCTTGATAAAAACGTTCGCGAATTCAACCGCCTGATCCCGGTCTATTACCAGTGGGACGACCACGAAGTGACCAATAACTGGTATCCGGGTGAAATGCTGACCGGGGATGACCGTTACACCGAGAAATCGGTATCCCTTCTGGCCGCACGTGCCAACCGGGCGTTTCGTGAAATGCTGCCGATCACCGAACATGCGACCGAACCGGGCCGGGTTTATCGCAAGGTGTCCTACGGCCCGTCACTTGATATCTTTTTCCTTGATATGCGCACCTATCGTGGTGCGAACGATGCCAATAACAGCCCGGAACCGAATGACAAGACCGTCTTCCTTGGCCGGGAACAGATCGAATGGCTTAAACGCAGCCTTCTGAATTCCAACGCCACCTGGAAGGTCATCGCGTCCGATATGCCGATTGGCATGGTGGTTGGCGATGGCGACAATTTCGAAAACCTTGCCAATGGGGACGGTGCCCCGGCCGGACGCGAATTTGACATTGTCGAATTGCTGCGTTTCATCAAATCTGCCCGTATTCTCAATACCGTCTGGCTGACGGCCGATGTGCATTACACCGCGGCCCATTACTATGACCCGAACAAGGCCCAGTTCCAGGATTTCGAACCGTTCTGGGAATTTGTTTCAGGTCCGCTTCATGCCGGAACATTCGGGCCAAATGCCATGGATAATACCTTTGGCCCGCAGGTGATGTTTACCAAGCACCCGACCAAGGAACAGGGCATAAACCTGCCGCCGTCCTTTGGTCTGCAGTTCTTTGGCCTTGTCGATATCGATGCTGAAAACGAACAGTTCCGCGTGTCACTTCGCGATGTTGCCGACGAAGAACTTTATACCGTGACGCTCGATCCGGTTTACAGCTAGGCCGCGCGATACCACCTTTAAACCCGGCGCATTTGATGTGCCGGGTTTTTCCATGCCTGTTGTATGTCCCCGCGGGGGTTTCAATCGGGGCAAAAACTGCTATAAGCGCCGCCGAAGTTGCTGCGATCCTTCGCGGCCTTACAGAATTTCATATGAATAACGGAGACATCAATGCGCGCCGAAGCACAGGCATTGGTCGATGAAATCAAGCAGTCGATGGCACTGCTGAGGAGGCATCTTTGACTGGGATAACGCTCTTAGACGCCTCGACGAACTGAACGCGCTGGCAGAAGATCCCACATTGTGGGACAAGCCGGAAAACGCGCAGAAAGTCATGCAGGAACGCACCCGGCTTGATGATGCCATCAATGGCTACAAGGCGCTTGCCCAGGAACTCGAAGACAATATCGGTCTGATCGAACTTGGCGAAGCCGAAGGCGATGACGAAACCGTTGCCGAGGCCGAGCAGGGCCTGCGCAATATTCGCGAAATCGCGGCCAAGCGCGAACTTGAAAGCCTGCTTTCGGGCGAAGCTGATGCCAATGACGCCTATCTCGAAATCCATGCCGGTGCCGGCGGGACCGAGGCACAGGATTGGGCCAGCATGCTGGCGCGCATGTATGTGCGCTGGGCGGAGTCCAAGGGCTACAAGCTTGAAATGCTCGAAGAAAGCGATGGCGAGGAAGCCGGCATCAAATCGGTGACCTATAAAGTCACCGGTCACAATGCCTATGGCTGGCTTAAAAACGAGGTCGGCGTGCATCGTCTGGTGCGTATTTCGCCCTATGACAGTGCCGCGCGCCGCCATACCAGCTTCTCGTCCTGCTGGGTCTATCCGGTGATTGATGACGACATCAATATCGAAGTGCTGGACAAAGACCTTCGTATTGATACCTACCGCGCATCAGGTGCCGGTGGTCAGCACGTCAACAGAACGGACTCGGCCGTGCGTATCACGCATATTCCGACCGGTATCGTCGCGCAGTGCCAGAACGACCGTTCACAGCACAAAAACCGCGATACCGCGATGAAGATGCTCAAAGCCCGCCTGTACGAAGCCGAACTTCAGAAACGCGAAGCCGAAGCCCAAGCGCTTGAGGATACCAAGTCCGATATCGGCTGGGGCCATCAGATCCGCTCCTACGTGTTGCAGCCCTATCAGATGATCAAGGACCTGCGCACCGGTGTTGAAACATCCGACACCCAGGGCGTTCTGAACGGCGATCTTGATGACTTCATGGCCGCAGCCCTTGCCGCCAAGGTCACCGGTTCCACCGGTGAGGTTGAAGACATCGATTGATCCGAACCGGATTACCAAACAAAACACCCCGCACAGGAAACTGGCGGGGTGTTTTTTCTTAACGCTATGTAGTCTTACTAAACGGTTTTTTCTGCACAATGCTGTGTGAACAGACAATTCTGACATAGGGTGATTGATTGGCTGAAACGACTAGGATCAGTTCCTTTGTCAATTGCAAGAGCTCTATCTGCTAGACGTAGAATGTGGTCGTGCGAATGTAGTGCTGTTTTCTTAAAGCTTAACGGAAATCCATTTTCATTAAGAAAGAGGATGTATCCAAAATCTGCAATTTTGTTGTCGCCAAAAATCGTTCGATTATTACCGAGTATATAGCGATAGCCGCTTAATTGTGTGATATCGCGGTCGGAGATGTTTGGGGTCTTGCGTGTCTTGCAATCGACTGGAAATAGTAGACCATCGCTGTCTTTTAAAATTAGATCTGGTTTGCCCTTTAACCTTGACCTGTTTGGAAACCAACCAAACAAGATTACTGAACCTCGTCCGTTCGAGAATTTGTTGAATGAACGGAATGGGCCTCTAAATCGACCTTCGATATAAACGAGTTCAGCATTCAACTGTTCCTCGGCGAATTTCCTTAACGGGTGCTTTTCCCATTTTCTATCGCGGATATCTTTTCTAATTTCGTTTTGGTCAATCCATACCCAGACGACGAGCGAAATTCCCAAGATGATTGACATCGCGCCTGGGGCATCGGAAGGAAGCATTATAAAGATAATAACCAGAAGGATTTGAGCTAATAAAGGCAACCTGAAAAATGCTGCTAATATATGTGCAGTAAGGCGCCTTAAGCTGGATAAAAAAGCAAACAGTGCATCCGGATCGTGAGATTTTTTCTCAATGTGTTTGCCCTCAAGAAATTTTTCATGGGCAAATGTACCGGCTTTCATCGCCGATGTTTCACTGATCAAAATATCACGCAGTTTATGTTGGTTTTCACAAAGCTCCAGATTTGAAAGCTCGGTTACCGTGTAGTCTTTTGATGTCATATCGGAACTTCTTTTGCGATAGTCCTATGATTTTCTTCTATCATTTGTTGCGTTTTTCTGGCTATCCGGAATTTCCACTTTGCCCGTAAAAATCCCGCTTCTGTCATAGTCTCGCCTGATATGTCTGGCAGTATATTGCCCATACGCAAAATCCGTTGAAAAACGAAAGGGCCAAGTCGTTGAAAAATAGGGCCTCGACGGGTTTTGCATCTTGAGCAAACGTCTATCAGTCAGGTGAAGTCCAAAAATGCCGCGTCAGTCCCATGGCCAGGTCGCTGTTGGCGACCAGTTCAAACTTGCCACCCCGAATGGCCCTGTTTTCGAAGTTATCAAAATCCGTGAAATGAGACCGGTCGATCATGCCCTGATCACCAAGGTTCGGGATCGAAAATCGCCGACGCTTATCGCGGTAACGACGCTGCTGGACCCGGAATTCTATCGCCCGGTGCCCGCCGATCAGCGTTACGAAGATTACAATGACGGTATCCTGCGCGGTTAGGAAACCCTTCGTTTCCGCCGTTATCAAGATGCCGTACATAGTGTTTTTCCCGTCCGCTCACAAAACCTGCGATAAATTCTGTTGGCAGGGCGGTTCAATGACGATGAAATGGACGCCATCAAAAAGCATCATACATTTCATCGGGGACCGCCTATATGCCACGCGAAGACAAAAACGCCCTTCTTGCCACCCTGTTTGCCACACTTGAAAACGATATCCTGCCCAAAACCCGTGTGGGCGTCGCGGCTGGAAACAAGATTTTCGGGGCGGCCCTGTTGCGCAAATCCGATCATTCGCTGGTGCTGGCCGAAACCAACAACGAAACGGAAAACCCGCTTTGGCATGGCGAAGTCCATTGCCTGAAACGGTTTTACGAAATGCCTGCCGATGCGCGGCCCGCAACGTCGGATCTGATCTTTCTGTCAACGCATGAACCCTGTTCGATGTGCCTGTCGGCGATCACCTGGGCCGGGTTTGATAATTTCTATTATTTCTTCAGCTATGAGGATTCCCGCGATGCGTTTGAAATCCCCCATGACCTTAAAATCCTCAAGGAAGTCTTCACCCTTGATGCCGGGGAATACAACAAATCCAACGCATTCTGGCAAAGCCATTCCATGATGGCCATGATTGCCGACCTGCCCGAAACCGACCGCGCGCCATGGCTTGCAAAGGCAAAATCGATTGCCGCGCAATATGACGCTCTTTCCGATCAGTATCAGGATGGCAAGGGCACAAACGATATTCCGCTGAACTAGGATTGCGGGCGCCATCTGGTACTTTCACGTTTGAGTCCGAATCTGGCGAGTTTTATCTGCGTGATCTGCTAGACTGCCGGGCATGGAACAGCTCAATGATGATATCTGCTATCACGCATTAAAGGCCCGGGATCGCCGGTTTGACGGCCGGTTTTACACCGCCGTTCTGACCACCGGGATTTTCTGCCGTCCGATATGCCCCGCCGTCACGCCAAAGCGCGTGAATGTGCAATTCTATCCCAGTGCGGAGGCGGCAATTGCCCACGGCTTCCGCCCGTGCCTGCGCTGCCGCCCCGAAGCTGCCCCCGGCTCCCCGGCCAGTGCCGGGGTTCACGCCACCGTTGCCCGTGCGGTAAGGCTGATCGAGGAAGGCGCGCTTGAAACCGGGTCGGTCGAACAGCTTGCCGGGCGGCTTGGTGTAGGGGACCGGCATCTGCGCCGTATTTTCAAGGAACATACCGGCGTCACCCCGCAGGACCATGCCAAGGCACGCCGACTGCTGCGCGCGCGCCAGCTGATTGTCGACAGCAACCTGTCGATGACGGAAATTGCTGATATTGCCGGGTTTGGCAGTTTGCGCCGGTTTAACGATGCGATGAAAACGGCCTATGGCCACGCACCGACTGCGTTCCGGCGCGGCATAAAGGCCGAACCTGTATCGGATAAAAACGGTGATGATCCCTTTGCCCCCAAAAGCGATGATCTGATCCTGCGCCTGCGCGCGCGGCAACCCTTTGATGCCAACTACCTTCTGACATTCTTCCGGGCACGCGCCATTCCGGGGCTGGAGGCGGTGGGCGATCGTACCTATGCGCGCGGTTTTCGCATCCATGATGCCGTCGGCCTGATGATATGCCGCTTTGCGAGTGATCAGGGTGGGGTGGAAGTCATCCTGCGCGGCCCGGCGCGTGACGCCGTGCTTGAAATCGGGGGCCGGGTTAGGCGGTTGTTTGACCTTGATGCCGATGTGCCCTCGATCACGGCCCTGTTTGCCGATGATGAATTGCTGCGTCCCCTAGTCGATAAACGACCCGGTCTGCGTGTGCCGGGATGTTGGGACCGGTTTGAACTGGCGATCCGGGCGGTATTGGGCCAACAGGTATCGGTTGCCGCCGCCCGTACCTTGGCCGGGCGACTGGTGGCACGCTTTGGCGAAGCTCTGCCTGAAAACCTGATTGCCGGAACCGGCATCACCCATCTGTTCCCGAAACCCGACGCCCTGCAACAACAGGATCTGATCTCAATCGGGCTTACGACCCGCCGCGCCCAGACACTTGCCGATATCATCGATCTGTTTGCCGATCCCGACAGTGACCGCAAATCGGGTGATGACATATTGGCCGAAATGGCCGGGACCAAGGGGATTGGCCCGTGGACGTTGAATTATTTCGGCCTGCGCGGGCTTGGTGATCCGGATGCCTTCCCGGCCGCGGACCTTGGCATCCTGAAGGCATCTGAAATCGGTGGGGGCCCGGCAAAGCCCAAACCATTGGAGCAACATGCCGAACGCTGGCGTCCGTGGCGGGCCTATGCCGCGCAATATCTGTGGTCGGCACTTGAACAGGAACATGCGCCGAGACCCCAGCCGAAAACAAAGAAAGGGAAATGATCATGACAACCCGCATCGACATTGCCCGCTATCACAGCCCGATTGGCAAACTCAGCCTTGCGATGGTGGATGGCAAACTTGTGCATCTGGATTTCGAAAACAACGATGACCGCCTGCACACGATCCAGACACGACGTTTTAAAAATGTCGACTGGCACGAAGGCGGTGTTGCCCCCAAATCGGTCACGAACTGGCTGGATGGTTATTTTGCCGGTCGTCTCATGCCCTTACCGATGGCGGATATCCGGATGATCGGCACCGATTTTCAGAAATCAGCTTGGAATGCCCTGATTGCCATACCCAGCGGTGAAAGCCGGTCCTATGCTAGGCAGGCCGATATCCTTGGCAATCCCAAAGCGGTGCGGGCGGTGGCACGCGCCAATGCGCTGAACCCGGTATCGATCATCGTGCCGTGCCATCGGGTGATCGGGTCGGACGGTACCCTGACCGGCTATGCTGGCGGTCTTGATCGCAAACGCTGGCTGCTCGATCACGAGGCGGCGATGGCCACGAAAGCCGCCTGATCCTTTAGGTTCTGATTCCCGATAATCCCGAATTATAGCGAATGCCAACCGGCGGATCATGTGCCGGAACGCTATTTCCTTGTCTGAAAGGTATCATCTGATGAAGCTTCATGATTACGCCGGATCACAAAACGCGTGGAAGATACGCCAGCTTTGCGCCCATCTTGGCCGTGAATATCAGACACAGTGGGTTTCGATTTTTACCGGCGAAAGCCATACCGATGCGTTCTACGAAATGAACCCGGCGGGGGCCGTTCCGGTACTGGAACTTGATGATGGGCGCTGTATTGCTGAATCCAACGCCATTCTGCTTTATCTGGCGGACGGAACGGATTATTTGCCCTCTGACGCCTATGAACGCGCCAAGGTCTGCCAGTGGCTGTTTTTTGAAACCGATTATATACAGGCAACCATAGCCTGCCTTCGTTACTGGAACCTGACGGGGAAGAATGACCGGAATGCCGGGCAACTGCCGTTGCGCCGGGCCAAGGCGACACAGGTTTTAGGCATGCTTGACCGGCATTTGCGCGATCATGATTTTCTTGCAAATGCCCGCTATTCGGTCGCGGACATCGCAATCTATGCCTACACCCATCTGGCACATGAGGCCGATCTGGACATGACCCCTTATGACGGGATCAATCGCTGGATCAAACGGATTGGCGCGATTGTCGGGGGCACGGTGCCGGTCCGCTATTACAGCGAAGACCCGCTAAGCGGTCTGGATTTGTAATCATCGCTATAAAACAGAATGGGTCGCCCGATGGGGCGACCCTTTTGCTTTTTCCGTTTCGCTATGGGCCGTGATCGTGATCGATCAGATCGACATCACGATACGGCCATCAATGGTACCGGCCCGCATGCGATCAAAGATCGAATTGATGTTTTCCATCGGTTCGGTGGTGAAGTGCGAATGCACCTTGCCATCGCCCGCAAATTCCAATGCTTCCTGAAGATCGGCGCGTGTGCCGACGATGGAGCCGCGAATGGTTTTGCGCGACAGAACAGTATCAAAGATATCAAGCTCGAACTTGCCGGGCGGCAGGCCACACAATGCCATCGTGCCATGACGGCCCAGCATGCCGACACCCTGCGCAAAGGCGGATTTGGAAACGGCGGTGACCAGAACCCCGTCCGCACCGCCCATCTGTTTTTGCACTTCGGCAACCACATCGGTTTCCTTGGCATTCAAAACCCAATCGGCACCAAGGTCCTTGGCAAGTTTCAGTTTTTCCGGGCTGATATCAACCGCGATCACCTTCATGCCCATGGCCTTGGCATATTGCACGGCCATGTGACCAAGCCCGCCGACACCGGAAATGACAACGGTTTCACCCGGTTTGCATTCGGTTTCCTTAAGCCCCTTGTAAACCGTTACCCCGGCGCAAAGCACCGGTGCCGCATTGCCAAATTCAAGCGGATCGGGCAGGTGGCCGACATAGTTCGGATCGGCAAGAACATATTCGGCAAAGCCGCCATTGACCGAATAACCGGTATTAAGCTGTTCGCCGCAAAGTGTTTCCCAGCCGGTAATGCAATGATGGCAATGCCCGCAGGCCGAATGCAGCCACGGCACACCAACCCGGTCGCCTTCCTTGACCGATGTGACGCCTTCGCCAACTTCGGCAACGATGCCCACACCTTCATGGCCGGGGATAAAGGGCGGGTTCGGCTTGACCGGCCAGTCGCCTTCGGCAGCGTGAAGATCGGTATGGCAAACGCCGGATGCCGTGATCTTTACAAGAATTTTGCCGGGCGTGACTTTGGGGACGGTGACTTCCTCAATCGACAATGGCTTGCCGAATTCCCGCACAACGGCGGCCTTCATGGTAGCAGGCATGCTCATATCCTCCTTGCGGAATGATTTTATGCCCACGGGTAGCGGGCATGCATTAAGCGCGCAGGAAGGGTATAGGATAATATGATTCTAAACTTTGCGATGTATCAAGGAACGGGATAAAAACCGCATCGGCCCTGAGCCTATTCATCCTCGCCCGGCAGTTCCAGAACATAGTCCTGATAATAATCGGGCGGCATTCCGGCTTCGTATCGGGCTTCGTCGTTAAACGGCGGTTTAAGCGGCCCGCGGAAATGTTTGCGCAGCATGTCATGCCATGTCGTGTAATAGGGCAGGCCGCGCTGATCACAGACATATTCATAATATTTACGCCCCGCCGCGACATGGGCGATTTCATCATGGGCGATGATTTTAAGGATGCGCGCACTTTCGGTATCGCCATGCGACAGCAGCCGTTCAATGGTCGGCGGTGTGGCATCAAGACCGCGCGCCTCAAACACCATCGGCACCACGGCAAGACGCGGCAGAATGTCATAGGCCGTATCCATCGATGTCTGCCACAGGCCATCATGGGCGGGCAAATCGCCATAGGTCGCATCCATTTCACCCAGGCGTTTGTTGATCATCTTGAAATGGCGCGCCTCGTCATCGGCGACCTGAACCCAGGCATCATGAAAATGCTTGGGCATGTCGGCTTCGGGAAAGCGCACGCAAAGGTCCCACGCCAGATCAATGGCATTAAGTTCGATATGCGCCAGCGCATGCAGAAGCCCGATGCGCCCCTGAACGCTGCCCTTTTTGCGCTTGGGCATTTTGTTGGGCGGCAGCAGTTCGGGCTTTGCCGGGCGGCCCGGGCGGTCCGGAAGATCGGTTGATCCAACCTCGGTAATCTCGCCATTACGCCACATCGCCGCCATTTCGGCGGTGACATCGGCTTTTTCCGTGGCGTCCGCCGTCATAAGGGCACGTTTGGCGGCTTCGGCAAGGGTAAGGCGGGACATGGGCTGTTTCCGGAACATGAAGAATTACCGGCTTTCTGTGCCATGTGCGCCAAGGCGGGTCAATCCCGGCATACTGATGACACGAAAAAGGGCGACCGGAAAATCACGGTCGCCCTGTCAAAACGGTATGGTCTGTCGATCAGGTAATGTTAAAGCGCGCCAGTGCCTCGGCCAGATCCTCGCCAAAGGCCGGGCCTTTGCGGATGATGGCCGTCCGGCAGGGCAGGTCCCGAAGCGACGGGTGGTTCGGCGCATCCGATGTCAGAACCGCAGTCGGGATGTTGCGGGTTTTCGGCATGGCCTGCAACGCATTGGCAACATCGACACCGCCAAGTTCATCGATGGTTTTGGCAACAATGATGAAATCCGGGCGGGTGCGCACGGCAAGTTCAATCGCCTCGAACGAGCTTTGCGTGACCGAACTGCGATAGCCGCAGGCCGCCAGTTCGCGTTCGACAATGGCCGACATGGAACGCTGCGGAATAACCAGAAGGGCTTCGACATTGGTTTTTTTTAGCCAGTTCGGGTCAATGTCAGGCGCACGTTTTGACGGCAGTTCACGCACGAATTCGGCTGAATCAGCACCGCCACCGGACATGTCACCATCCAGCAGCCCTTCGATCTTGTCGACAAAGGCCTGAATATCGGCAATCGCCTCTTCGGTCAGTTCGCGGCATGTCGTGGCATAATCCGCAAGACGGTGGCTTGTCAGATTGACCAGCGGCGCATTGACCGACTTGCCCTTGTAACGAAGATTGAAAATCTCGCGCTGGATCGCGGTCAGGATCGCCGGATCGGCCTTGCTGCGCGCATTCTGAAGATGCACGCCAATGCTGTTGACGATGTCGTTCGCTTCATCACGGAAATCGGCGAGCATCTGATCGTCGAGATCTATAACATTCTTGCTCATTATTATATCCTGCCTTGCCGGTTGCCCGGTCATTCGCCATACGCCAGGAAGTGCAAAATCGCTACACCCATAACTCCCATATCCGGATTCTTAGCCCGATAAACAAGGCAAGGCAATATATTGAATAAGCCTGTGGTTTATTAGGTGCTTGAAAACTATCTTCTTTTAACCGTTACAAAAAATGCAAAACCGGCCGGATTTTGGTCCGACCGGTCCTGTTCGTAAGGGCAGGGCTGGAAATTACAACGCCTTGACAGCGGCAAGAACCTCGGCGACGTGGTTCTTGACCTTTACCTTGCGCCACACATTGCGGATCACGCCATCACCATCAATGACAAAGGTGCTGCGCTCGATTCCCATGAATTTTTTGCCATACATGCTTTTTTCGGTCCAAGTGCCGTAATCCTCGCAGGTCGTGCTGTTTTCATCTGATGCGAGGATAAAGTTCAGATCATGCTTGGCCTTGAACTTGTCATGGCGATCCGCACTGTCCTTTGAAATGCCGATGATCTGGGCATTGACCGCACTGAAATCGGGTTCGGCATCGCGAAACTCGCAGGATTCCGTGGTGCAGCCCGGCGTCATGTCCTTGGGATAGAAATAGATCACCACCGGTTTGCCTTTAAGGTCCGATAGTTTTACCGAACCACCACCGTCGGTCGGCAGGTCGAAATCGGGGGCCTTGTCACCAACATCAAGCGTCATTTCTTTATCCTTGTTCAAAGTTTCACGTCCCTGACCGGCTTCGGAAAGCCATGTCAGGAAGTTTCGCCAAAATCTGCGTACCAAATTACAAAGCCTTATAAGCATTGCCAATTCATCCGGATCACTCTGGTCATTCCGTACGCGGCGGAAGTTTTTCTGCCGGTTCGGTGATCAGTCGGTCATAGACGGCCTTGATCCGCGTTGCTGTTTCATCAAGTTTGACCTGAAGCGCATCAAAATCATCGCACTGCCCGGCGCGCGCCAGCATGCGGCGCAAATCGGTGCTGGCATTTTTCGGCTCAAACGGCCCCTCGGTCGTCAGGCGCAGGATCGCCTGCAGTGCCAGCCAGAACGACCCGGCATTGGCAAGGAATGTGGCTTCCTCGGCATCCAGAATGCCCGCACTTCCAAGGTTTTTGAACACCTCGCGCGTGGTCGGGGACAGGATTTCGGGATGGGTGTGCGCATGTGCCAGTTGCAGATATTGCGCAATGAATTCCAGATCAACCAGCCCGCCGCGCCGCATCTTGATCGCCCAGGGATGACTATCGCCTTTGCCCGCATCCATGCGGTTGCGCATGTCATAAACATCGCGCAGCAGATCATCGGGATTGCGCTTTTTCTGCAGGACCGCATTGGTGGTTTCCATCACCCTGTCACACAGGGCCTGCGGGCCATAAACCGGGCGAAGGCGCGTCAGCGCCATATGCTCCCACGTCCAGGCTTCGTTAAGCTGATAGGCCTCGAAACTTTTGAAATGGGTGGCAAGCGGCCCCTTGTTGCCGCTGGGGCGCAGGCGAAGGTCGGTTTCAAACAGAACCCCCTCGGCCGTCGGTGCCGAAAGCGCATTGATGTAACGCTGGCTTAACCGGATGTAATAATGGCCGGGGCTAAGCGGCTTTTCGCCATTTGATTCCTCGGCATCCTCGGGTACCTCATAGACAAAGATCATATCAAGATCGGAACCGGGCGAAAGTTCCTGCCCGCCATGTTTGCCAAGCGCAAAGACGGCAAGCCCGCCGTCATCAAATTTGCCATGCTTTTGCGCAAAATCATCGGCAATCCGCGGGAAAAGCGCCCGAATGGCAACATCGGCCACATCGGCAAGGGCCCGGCCTGCCTGATGCGGGGTATGGCGGTTCTGGATGGTCTGGACATCGATGCGGAATTTCTGATCATTCGCCCAGCGCCGTGCTGTATCAAGCCAGTCTTCGACCATATCCTCGCGCGCAAGCCGGGTGTTAAGCTCATCGAGCATCGTGTCGGCATCGGGCAGTTCGTCGTGGAAACCCGACATCAGAACATAATCAAGAACCCCGGCATTGCGCCCAAGATATTTGGCCATGCGCGGCGCTGTGCCCGCGATCTGTGCCAGAAGCTCCAGCAGTTCCGGGTTCGCCGTCACCAGCGAGAAAAGCTGAACCCCCGCAGGCAGACCTTTCAGGAATTCGTCAAACGCCCGAAACGCCATGTCCGGATTGGTGGTTTGCGACAATGCCTTTAACAGGGTCGGCATCAGTTCGGTCAGGATTTCACGCGCACGCCGCGACCGGGTGGCGCGATACCGCCCGTGATGCCATCCCCGCACCGTGACCGAAACATTTGTCGGGTTCTCGAACCCCATTTGGCGCAAATTTTCAAGTGTTTCAGGGTCATCCTCCGTGCCGGTAAAGACAAGGTTTCCATCCGCTGCTGCAAGCGGAATATCATCTTCGAACAATTCGGCATAATTGCTTTCAACCTTGCGCAGGTGATGCAGAAGATCGGCCTTGAAACCATCAAGCGTGTCATAGCCAAGGAAGGTCGAAAGTGCATGCAACCCTTCCTCGGTTTCAGGCAGGGTCTGGGTCTGATGGTCGTTTGTCATCTGCAAACGATGTTCGACCCTACGCAGAAACTCATAGGCCGCTAGCATTTCATCGCGCACCTGTTCGGACACCTGCCCGAATTTGGTCAGTTCGCGAAGTGCATCACAGGTTGCCTTGCAACGCAACGCAACGGCTCGCCCGCCCCAGATCAGTTGCTGGGTCTGGGCGAAAAATTCAATCTCGCGAATGCCGCCCCGGCCAAGCTTGATGTTATGGCCGGGAATAACGACCTTGCTGCCGCCTTTATGGGCGTTGATCTGGCGCTTGATCGAATGAATATCCTGGATCGCAAGGAAATCAAGATGCTTGCGCCAGACATATGGGCGCAATATTTCAAGGAATATATCCCCTGATTTCTTGTCACCTGCAACGATCCGTGATTTGATCATTGCCGCACGTTCCCAGTTCTGCCCGACCGTCTCGTAATAGGTTTCAGCCGCCAGCATCGACAGGATCGGCGGGGTGGATGCCGGATCGGGGCGCAGGCGCAGATCGGTTCGGAAAACATATCCGTCGCCGGTGCGTTCTTCCATGATGCGGGTGACATCGCGCACCATGCGCACAAGGTCCTGTTGCAGGCGATCATGGTCGATATAGGTGACGACCTCATGGTCATAGAGGAAAATCAGGTCGATATCGGATGAATAGTTAAGCTCCTTGGCGCCAAGCTTGCCCATGCCAATCGCAAAAATCCCGCAATCGCGCAGCGGATCGTCGGGATGGGGCAGGTCGAATTTGCGCTGCTTTGCCGTCGCCGAAAGGCAATGGGCCAGTGCAAATTCAAGGGTCACTTCGGCCGTGGTGCTAATCGCGCCCGTGATTTTATCAAGCGACCACGCCTTGCAGATATCGGCAATCGCAATCACAAGGGCCGCCCGGCGTTTTGCCTTGCGCACCATCATCATGGTTGTCGCCTGATCACTCTGGGCGGCGTCCGCACTTTTGCGCACCGGATCAAGGGCCGCGTCAAAGGCAACGTCAAGCCCCTGATCAAACACCAGACAGATGATATCGGGATCGCGCAGACACAGATTGCCAAGATAGGGGCTGTTGCCAAACATCGCGGCCAAAACGTCGCGTTTTGGTTTGTTGGCCGCAATATCGCCAATCTGTTGTGCGAGATGCTCGAAAGCGGGGCGATCGGCAAGCGCAGACCATCTTTCGAAACCGTTATTGCAACGATCGGTATCGAAGGGTTTCGGCAAATCTGGCGTAATCCAGGAAAGAGACACTTTTTGCTTTCCTTGTGTTGCTCTTGTTATTGCTCTTGGACGTAAAACCGGGCTATCCCTTGGCTTCGTGACGCAACGCAGGATATCTCCGGCATCCGGCCACGCACGCGACATGACACGGAAAGGTTTCCTTATGCCCCCGACGATACCAAAAAGGGGACAGGGAAACAGTATCAGTTTACATTTATTGGGTTTTTCGCAGGCCGGGAAACATCATTGGCTTGACGGCGTTGTTACATTGATTGGAAATGTCATTCATGGCATCGCAAATTCGGGATCTTTAGGCAGGTGCGTCGCATCAAAATCTTTACTGGCTGGTGTGGGCTGTTTCTTGCAGCCGTGATCCTGTTTGTCGGCGTTTTTGCCGGTGTTCTGGTCTGGCGCATTGCGCAGGGCCCGGTTTCCCTGCATCGTCTCGTGCCTTATGTCGTTGCCGAACTGAATGAAAGCAGCGGTGACACCAAATTCGAAGTCGGCGACATGGTCCTGTTCTGGCGCGGATGGGAAGAACGGTTTGATATCCGTCTTCAGGATGTGTCGGTGCGCGACGGGGCAGGAAGTGAAATGCTTCATGTGCCCGAGGCCGACGTGGTGTTTTCCAGCAAGGCGCTTTTTGACGGGGTTCTGGCCCTGCGGGAACTGAACCTGATCGCACCGAAATTGCGTCTGGTCCGGCACGCCAACGGCCAGATCGATATCGGCTATAATCCCGAAGGGCAGGCCGAAGCCGAAACCCCGCTGCAATCCCTGCCAGTCCCTGATCCCACCGAACCCGAAACAGTGCCACAACCGGCACAAAACAATCCGGGCGCCCCGGCATCCGGTGATGCCAGCGGCAACAATGCCGAACAGGCGGGCGTGAATATGCCCCTGCCGTCGCCGTCGGAAGGCACCGGGACCGAACCCGATCAATCGCTTAGCGATGCGCAACGCGGTATTCGCGATGGCAGTGCGGCCATGCGCGAAATTGTCGCGATCCTGTCGGGCGAGATGGCCGATTTTCCCGCCGCCGCCTATTTCGAAAGCTTCGGCGTATCTGGCGCGGATCTTCAAGTATGGGACGAGGCCCTTGATCTTGTCTGGGCGGCACCGTCTGCCGATATCCGTCTGTCACGCAAACCGATGGGCATTCACGCCGAAGCAACGATGAAGGTCAATGCCGGGCTGGTATCAACCGATGTCAATGTTACGGCCGAATATGACAGCCGGGTCGAGGAAATCGACATGGTGGCCGATATTGGCGAAGTCATCCCGTCAAACCTGACCAGCATATCGGATACGTTTATTGATCTGGCCGGGGTGGATGTCCCGGTATCCGGCAGGCTTACGGCAAAGCTTGGCGCGGATGGCAGTGTGATCGAGCTTGGCACCGATCTTGACCTTGGTGTGGGCCGGGTCGATCTGCCCGCCCCAATGGTTGCGGCCTATCACGTCACCGGCGGCAAGGTGGGCTTAAGCTTCGTACCCGGTCGGCTAAGCTTTGACGATGTCCGGATCGAAGCTGGCGAAACCGCCGCCGTGCTCAAAGGGCAGGCAATAAATCCGCTTGGCCAGTGGGCCATCGATATCACCGCCACGGCAACCGACGTCCGGACCAACGACCTGCCGCAATTGTGGCCCGAAACCGTTGGCGACAATGCGCGGACATGGGTGGTTGAAAACCTGACCGAGGGCATCGTTCATCAGGCCGAACTGCGCACCAGACTGCATCAGGATGAAACCGGCAATATCGTTGTCGATCATCTGGACGGCGAAATGAACATGACCGGCGTTACCGTTCATTACCTTGGCGATATGCCATCGGTTCTGGGCGCAGGCGGCCGGGCGGAGTTTGATCAGTCAAGCTTCAGCATCTTCGTTAATGAAGGCGAAGCCGACGGCATCGTCGTTGACGAGGCAACGCTTGTTTTCTCGCAGCTCGATACCGACAGCGAAATGGCCGATTTCGAAATCGTCGCCCATGGTGGTGCGCGCAATGCGCTTGAAATGATCGATGAAGAACCGCTTGGTTTTGCCACACAGCTCGGTATCGATCCGGCACAGATCGAAGGTGAACAGGCAACCCGTGTGAAGCTGCATTTCCCGTTGTTAAAGGATCTGTCGTTTGATGATGTCGAGGTCGCAGCCGCTTCACGCATCGAAAATGCCGCAATTACCGATGCGTTCCGCGATCTTGATATTTCCGATGGCACCTTTGAATTGCAGGTCAATACCAAGGGGCTCGAACTGTCGGGAGAGGCCGCAATTGGCAAGGGACGAACCAACATCAAATGGGTCGAAAGCTTTGCCGATGATACCCCCGTCATCAGCCACTATGACCTTGAAGGCGATCTTGATCTCGCCGCGCTGGAGCAGGTCGGTTTTGCCGCTGATCCCTATCTGAGCGGTGTCGCGACCGGCAAGGTCACCATCGAACATCTGCGCAGCAACGAGGTCGCCATCAAGGCGCAGACCAGCCTGTCTGCGGCTGATATTGCGCTTGATATGGTCGATTATCATAAAACGCCGGGGCAGGATGCCAGCCTTGCGTTCGATCTGACCGTCAAGGCCAATGGCGCGGGCGAAGTCCGGTCCTTTGATCTGATGGCACCCGAACTGGTCGCCAAGGCCAAGGGGCGCTGGCGCGGAGATAGCCCGATTGCGGATAAATTCACGGTTAATCTGGCCGATACGCGCTTCCGAGAAAACCTTGCGATTGCAGGCGCCATTACGGTTGATCAGGGCGGCAAACTTCTGGTCGATCTGAAGGGCAAGCAGTTTGATCTGCGTCCGTTTGTCGAAGATAAGCCAACGGACGGTTCGGAAAAAACGGCAAACCCGGCGGGGGATTTCGATGCGATGGACATCCGTCTCGAAGCAGCCGACTTCCTGATCAAGGGCGAACGTCCGGTTCTGCGCGATGGATCGATCCTTTTGCATCAGACGGGCGAAAACCGCGAAATTGAAATCAACGCCCGGCAGGCCGATGCCCAGCCATGGCTTGTCGGTGATGACGATGCCCCGCGCGAACCCGGCCCCGCCGAAAGCCCCAATAGCGGTGGCATCGGCCAAAACGCATCCCGGACCGGCGGGCGGACCGATATCTTCCTGTCCATCGATCAGCTGATCATGGCCAATGGTGAATTGATCGATGAAATTGACGGGTCAATTCACGTTGTTGGTGACGAATGGGATGGTCTGGTCCTGAACGGAACGATGGGGGATCGGACCAATGTCTTTGCCCAGGTCGAACGCAAGGACCCGAAAACGCGCAACGTTCGCCTGACCAGCGACGATGCAGGCAAATTCCTGCGTGCGGTCGATCTTTATGAAAACCTGCTGGGCGGGGCACTGACCATCGAGGGGACGGTCGATGACAGCACATGGTCGCAACCCTTCACCGGCAAGGTCAATATTACCGCCTTCCGTGCGGTGAACGCACCGCTTGCCGCCCGCGTGCTCGGCGCGGCATCCCTGACCGGGCTTGCCGATGTGCTGGGCGGGAATGGGATTGCGTTTTCCGAACTGAACGGCGATTTCACCTATGCCAATGATGTGCTCTCGCTTAGCAAATTCGCCGCCAACGGATCGGCGGTTGGCGTCACCAGCAATGGGTCGATTGATCTGGCCAAATCCGAAATCCGTCTGGCCGGCTCAATCGTGCCGATCTATTCGCTGAACTCTGCCCTTGGTGCGATCCCGCTTCTGGGCGATTTGCTGGTGGGCGAGGAAGGCGGGGGTATTTTCGCCCCGACCTATACCATCGAAGGTGCGCTTGAAGACCCGGAAGTCACGGTCAATCCGCTATCGACCTTTGTGCCCGGCGTGTTCCGCAACCTGATCACCGGGGCCGAACCCGGTTAAGGACGGCAGGGTACAGACAACATCAAAAAGGCCCCGGAAATGTCCGGGGCCTTTTGTATTCTAGCACGTGTTTGAACGCGACCTGCTTAGACCGGCTTGATCAGAACGTGGCGCTTCTTGCCCGCCGAAAGCTTGATAACGCCATCTGCATTGATGGCTTCCGCGCCAATGGTGATGTTTTCATCATCGACTTTCTCGTCATTGATCTTGGCCCCGCCACCCTTGATCAGGCGACGTGCTTCACCGCCCGATTTGGCAAGGTCGGCACGACGGAACAGATCAAATGCCGGAATACCGGCCTCGATTTCCGATTTCGGAACTTCGACAGTCGGCAGATCGTCGGCCAGAACGCCTTCCTCAAACGTCTTGCGCGCGGTTTCCGCTGCCGCAAGGGCGGCTTCTTCACCGCGGCACAGTTTGACGGCTTCGAATGCCAGGATCTTCTTGGCTTCGTTGATATCCGAACCTTCAAGCTTTGCGTATTCTTCGATCTGTTCAAGCGACAGCTCGGTAAACAGGCGCATGAACTTGATGACGTCGGCATCTTCGCTGTTACGCCAGAACTGGTAATAGTCATAGGCTGACAGGCGTTCCTCGTTCAGCCACACCGCACCCGATGCCGTCTTGCCCATCTTCGCACCCGATGCGGTGGTCATAAGCGGCGTGGTCAGGCCAAACAGCGCGCTGTCATCAACGCGGCGGCCAAGCTCGACGCCATTGACGATATTGCCCCACTGGTCCGAACCGCCCATCTGCAGAACACAGCCATATTTGCGCTGCAGTTCGACAAAGTCATAGGCCTGCAGGATCATATAGTTGAATTCAAGGAAGCTCAGCGACTGTTCACGTTCCAGACGCAGCTTGACGGAATCAAAGCTCAGCATCCGGTTGACCGAGAAGTGACGCCCGAAATCACGCAGGAATTCGATGTAATTGATCTTGTCGAGCCAATCGGCATTGTTGACCATGACCGCATCGGTCGGGCCATCGCCAAAGGTCAGGAACTGCTGAAAGACCTTTTTGATCCCGGCCATGTTGGCGGCAATGATTTCATCGGTCAGAACCGGGCGGGCATCATCGCGGCCGGTCGGATCACCGACGCGGGTCGTGCCGCCGCCCATCAGGACAATCGGCTTATGGCCGGTTTTCTGCAACCAGCGCAGCATCATGATCGAAACAAGCGACCCGACATGCAGGCTGTCTGCAGTGCAATCATAGCCCACATAGCACACCACCTTTTTTTCTGACGCATAGGCATCAAGCCCTTCAAGATCAGTACATTGGTGGATGTAACCGCGGTCATTCATGACGCGGAGAAAATCAGACTTCAGTTCAGTCATGGTTTTTGCGCTATGTTGGTTGTGAGTGTAAAAATACGAGCACCCCAAAGGGCGGACGCGATGATCTAGCACAGAAAATATCCCCACGGCAACGCATCGACGCCCTGTTTGCAATGCATGGTAACGATTTCGCGATAAATCGGGCTTAATCTGCGCTCTTGCAGTACCAACAGACGCAAAAACGCATACGGGAATGGAGTACAAAATGACAACCGGCTGGATCAAGGCCATCGGCATGATGAGCGGCACATCCCTTGACGGGGTGGATGCGGCATTGATCGAAACCGATGGCGTCGAAGTCCGGCGCACCGGTCATGCCGTTTTCGTGCCGTATAGCCCCGAATTGCGCGAACGCATGCGCGCCTGCTTTGGCAATCGCAGTGCCACCAATACCGAACATGTCGTGGCCGACGACCTGACGCTTGTGCATGTTGATGCTGTTAACATGCTGCTGGATCGTGCATCGATTTCACCGTCTGAAATAGGTGTGATCGGGTTTCATGGCCAGACCGTGTTTCACGAACCGGCATCGGGGATCACGCGCCAGATCGGCACACCCGATATGCTGGCCGAAAAAACCGGCATTCCGGTTGTCGCCGATTTCAGGCTTGCCGATGTTGCTGCCGGGGGCGAGGGTGCGCCGCTGGCGCCGGTTTATCATGCGGCACTGATGAAAAGTGCCGGTGTTGATATGCCGGTCGCGGTTCTCAATATCGGGGGCGTTTCCAATGTGACATGGATCGGCCCAGACGAAGAACTGCTGGCCTTTGATTGCGGCCCCGGCAATGCGCGGATTGATGACTGGATGCTGCGCCATACCGGCACACCGGTTGACCTGAATGGTGCAACTGCCGCATCCGGCCTGCCGGACCCGATGATCGAAGTCAGATTTCTCGAAGACCCGTATTTCGACCGCATCCCGCCCAAATCGCTTGATCGCGAGGATATGGCGCTCCGCATTGATGGGCTGGTGGCCGAGGCAAAACTTGGCGTTGCCGACGGAGCGGCAACACTGGCGCAATGCACGGTGGCGGCAATCGTCGCAGGCGTTAATCATTTGCCCGAAGCCCCCTTGCAGTGGTTTGTCTGCGGGGGCGGGCGGCATAATGACTATCTGATGGCGCAATTAAACAACCGGCTCGGCGTGCCGGTGCGATCTGTCGATGAACTTGACTGGGATGGTGATGCGGTAGAAGCCGAATGTTTTGGCTATCTGGCGGTACGCCACCTGTGCGATCTGCCGCTAAGCTTTCCGGGGACAACCGGTGTGCCGGAACCGTGCCGGGGTGGAAAGCTTTATCACAGCAAAAAGGCCGCCTGATCAGGCGGCCTTTGGTCTTTTTGGCTGGTGTTGCGCAATTACGCGTTGCGCTTGTCCAGATAGGCGACCGTTTTCTTGATCACTTCGTCCTGCTGCTTGGCAAAGTAATGATCGGCACCTTCGATGGTGCACATATCAACCTCGATGCCTTTCTGGGCATTCAGCTTGTCGGCAAGCTTGTTGACCGAGGACAGCGGAATGTTGGTATCGTGCGACCCGTGGATCATGATCCCGGATGACGGGCAGGGGGCCAGGAAGGTGAAGTCATATTCACTGGCCGGGGCTGCGACCGAAATAAAGCCGTCGATTTCCGGGCGGCGCATCAAAAGCTGCATGCCGATCCACGAACCGAACGAATAACCGGCAACCCAGGTTGCGCGGGCATTGGCGTTATAGGTCTGCATCCAGTCGAGTGCGGACGCCGCATCCGACAATTCGCCGATCCCCTGGTCATAAACGCCCTGCGAGCGTCCGACACCGCGGAAATTGAAACGCATGACCGAATAGCCGCGATCCTTGAACATGTTGAACATGTTAAAGCACAGCTTGTTGTTCATCGTGCCGCCCTGCTGGGGGTGCGGATGAAGAATAAGCGCAATGGGCGAATCGTCTGCGCCATTGTGGTGATAGCGACCTTCAAGGCGGCCTTCGGGGCCGTTAAAAATGACCTCAGGCATGGATCAGACTGCTCCTGTCCACGAATGGAATGGGGTGAGTGAAGAATATATCCGAGTATTTTTGTAGGTTTTTTCGTTTTTGTGCATAAATTGCTTTGGGCAAATACTTGACCAGGTTACTCGGTTATCCTATATTCCGGCTAACCCGATGGCATCATTGCTGTCCGTTTTGCGCGGTTCGCGCAAGCGGGCAACGATGTCGGCTGCCGGGAATCGAAGCTACTAATTACACAGTGGACAGCCCGATGTTCAAGCTAATTCGTCAGGAAATAGACGCGATGATCGCCCGTGATCCTGCGGCGCGTTCCCGCTGGGAAGTCGTGATCAGCTATCCGGCGTTTCATGCAATCATGGGATATCGTGGCACAAACTGGCTGTGGAAGCGCGGTTTTCGTTTAACCGCACGCTTCCTGTCGCAGATTTTGCGCTGGCTGACCGGGATCGAAATTCACCCCGGTGCGACCATCGGCAAACGCTTCTTCATCGACCACGGCATGGGTGTCGTGATTGGTGAAACCGCCGAGATCGGCGATGATGTGACGCTTTATCAGGGGGTAACCCTTGGCGGGACATCGCCCAGCGTCAATAGCGACGGCCAGCGTGGGCTGAAACGTCACCCGACGCTTGAAGATGGTGTGATTGTCGGCTCTGGCGCGCAGATCCTTGGTCCGTTCATCGTGCGCAAGAATGCGCGTGTTGGTGGCAACGCCGTCGTGCTGTCCGAAGTCCCCGAAGGTGCGACCGTGGTCGGTATCCCCGCCCGCATCGTGCGTCGGGAAAAAGATGATCGTTTCTGTGCCTATGGCACGCCGCTGGGCGATCTGCCCGATCCGGTTGCCCGCGCTCTTGAAGAACTGGGCCGCGAAGTCCAGACGCTGCGCAATCAGGTTGCCGCCCTCGAAGCCGACAGGGCAGGCGCTGCTGCCGGTGCGGATAAACCGGCAAAGCCGCGGATTGTCGCGGCATCCGAGTAATTTTGGCCCGGCCGAAATCGGGCGGGTACAGACAGGGGCATCAAATCGACATGTTGATCGCCCATAAAGGAAATACAGAGCTTGTGATCATTTCCCGACAGTTCGGGTCTTGATCGACAGGTAGGAGGACGAACCGTGAAGCTGAGTACAAAAGGCCGCTATGCCGTGATGGCGATGGTCGATCTCGCTGATAGCAGCAGGGACCGACCGGTCGCGCTTGCCGATATTGCGGACCGTCAGGAAATATCCCTGTCCTATCTGGAACAGCTTTTTGGCAAATTGCGCAAAGGCGGGCTTGTCCGTTCCGTGCGTGGTCCGGGTGGCGGTTATCTGCTGGCCCGCACCGCCGAGGATACCCGGATTGCCGATGTGATCCTCGCCGTGGACGAGCCGATCCGCGCAACCCGGTGCAAATCGGGATCGCCAAAGGGCTGCAAATCCAATCAGGGCCGTTGTCTGACCCATGAATTGTGGGAAGAACTTGGCAACCAGATTTATCTTTATCTGGCCTCTGTCAGTCTGGCCGACGTTGTGGATCGCCGTGTTTCCGGATCGACCCGGATGTTCGAACCGCGGACCACGAAAATCAAAGAGCCGAGCCAGGTTGCAGCCCAGTAACTTGTCCTCTATATCGAGGGCAGAATACGAGAATGCGAATAAGGATGATTTTAAACTGATGACCAACCCGGTTTACCTTGATTACAACGCAAGCGCGCCGCTGTGCCACGAAGCACGGCAGGCAATGCATGCGGCGATGGAAGTCGCGGGTAACCCGTCATCGGTTCATGCATCCGGTCGTGCGGCGCGAAAGATCGTCGATCATGCCCGTCGCCGGATCGCCGATCTGGTCGGTGGTGACGCCGAACGCGTGATTTTCACAAGCGGCGGTACCGAGGCCAACAATCTGGCCCTGAACGGGCTTGAAGATGTCACCGTATTTACCAGTGCGGTCGAACATCCCTCGGTGATCGAGGCACGGTCTGATGCGAAACGCATTCCGGTTGATGCCAGTGGCGTCATTGATCTGGCCGCTCTTGAAACCATGCTGAAAGCCGCATCCGATGCCGGGCAAAAGGTTCTGGTTTCGGTAATGCTGGCCAACAATGAAACCGGCGTCATTCAGCCGGTGGCCAAAGTCGGCCTGCTGGCGCGTGAATATGGTGCCAAGGTCCATTGCGATGCCGTTCAGGCATTGGGCCGCATGCCGGTCGATATGGGCCAGCTTCTGGTCGATATGGTGTCGATTTCGGCCCACAAGATCGGCGGACCCAAAGGTGTTGGTGCCCTGGCGATTGCGCCCGGTGTGATGCTGGTGCCGCAGATCCGCGGCGGCGGGCAGGAAAAATACCGACGGGGTGGTACGGAAAATACCATCGGGATCGCTGGCTTTGGCGCTGCGGCCGAACGGTGCGAAACCACCCGGTCGAAAATGGACGATATCCGCGATCTGCGTGATCGTCTGGAAACGGTTTTGGCATCAGAAGCCCCCGAACTTCTGATCGCCGGAAAAGGAACGGATCGACTGGTCAATACCAGTTGCCTGATCCTGCCGGGCATGCCGGGGGAAACCCAGGTGATGGCCATGGATCTTGCAGGGATTGCGATCAGTTCGGGATCAGCCTGTTCATCAGGCAAGGTACGTGAAAGCCACGTATTGAAGGAAATGGGGGTTACCGATGCCGGATCGGCCATAAGGGTCAGTCTGGGACTGGAAACCACCAATGACGAGATTGATACATTTATCCGCGTTTGGAGCCGGATGCGGGGCAATGCAGTGCGTAAGAAAAGTGCGCGCCACGCTGCCTGACAAAGAGTGAGTGAGGAAGCCTTAACTATGAACGAGCTTAAAGCAAAGCCGATCTATCTGGATTACCAGGCAACGACGCCGACCGATCCGCGCGTGGTGGAAACCATGCTGCCGTACTTCACCGAGAAGTTCGGTAACCCGCATTCGCGCAACCACAGCTTTGGCTGGGAAGCGGAAGATGCGGTCGAGGTCGCACGTGACCAGGTCGCCAAGATCATTGGCGCCTCGTCCAAAGAGATCATTTTCACCTCGGGTGCGACGGAATCGAACAACCTTGCGCTCAAAGGCGTGATGAAGTTCTACGGCAAGAAAAAGCCGCACCTGATCACGGTCGTGACCGAGCATAAATGCGTGCTCGACAGTGCCCGTCACCTTGAACAGGAAGGTTTCAAAGTCACCTATCTTGGCGTCAAGGATAACGGCCTGATCGATCTTGAACAGCTGAAAGCCGCGATCACCGACGAAACCGCGATTGTGTCCGTCATGGCGGTCAACAACGAAATCGGCGTGATCCAGCCGCTGAAGGAAATCGGCGAAATCTGCCGCGAACGTGGTGTGTTCTTCCACACCGATTGCGCGCAGGCGGTTGGCAAGATTCCGCTCGACGTTGACGAGATGAAAATCGACCTGATGTCGATTTCCGGCCACAAGATTTATGGCCCGAAAGGCATTGGTGCGCTTTATGTCCGCCGTCGTCCGCGTGTTCGCGTCATCGCACAGATCACCGGTGGTGGTCAGGAACGCGGCATGCGTTCCGGTACGCTGCCGACCCCGCTGATCGTTGGTCTGGGCAAGGCGTGTGACATCGCCATGAACGAAATGGCCGAAGAAAATGCCCGCATCATGGAACTGCGTGACTACACCATGAAGCGTTTCCGTGACCGCCTTGCCGACATCTACCTGAACGGTGATGAAACGCAGCGCGTTGCCGGCAACCTCAATGTTTCCTTTGCCTATGTCGAAGGCGAAAGCCTTCTGATGGACATCAAGAACATTGCGGTCTCGTCGGGTTCGGCATGTACCTCGGCGTCGCTGGAGCCGTCATACGTTCTGCGTGCGCTGGGTGTTGACGAAGAACTCGCCCATACCTCGCTTCGTATCGGCATCGGTCGCTATACCACCCGCGAAGAGCTTGATCAGGCGATTGACTCGATCTGTGTCGCTGTCGAACGCCTGCGCGAAATGAGCCCGCTTTGGGAAATGGCCCAGGAAGGCATCGACATCAAGTCGATCGAGTGGGCCGAACACTAAGCGTAACGAACTATTCCTTCTCGTGAGAGAGAAACAGGACTTTTAGGAGGACTTTTACCATGGCTTATAGTGAAAAGCTGATCGACCATTACGAAAACCCGCGCAATGTCGGTTCGATGGACAAGAACGAAACGTCTGTCGGTACCGGTCTGGTCGGTGCACCTGCCTGTGGCGACGTCATGAAATTGCAGATCAAGGTGACCGCAGACGGGATCATCGAAGATGCAAAGTTCAAGACGTTCGGTTGCGGTTCGGCCATCGCGTCAAGCTCGCTGATCACCGAATGGGTCAAGGGCAAGTCGCTTGACGAAGCCGGTTCGATCAAGAACTCGCAGATTGCCGAAGAACTGGCTTTGCCGCCGGTGAAGATTCACTGCTCGATCCTGGCAGAAGATGCCATCAAGGCAGCGATCGCCGACTACAAAACCAAAAACGGTCAGGGCGAAGTCGAAGCTGCTGAATAAGCAGCTTCACGACCCCGTCGTTTTCGGGAATTCAGGAGAAGACTATGGCATTACCGTCCCCGATCAGTGTCACCCCGGAGGCGCTTGTTCATATCAAGGCGTTACTTGATAGCCGCGGCAAACCGTCCGAAGGCATCCGCCTTGGCGTGCGCAGCAAAGGGTGCTCGGGTCTGTCCTACACGCTTGAATATGCAGATGATGCATCGGGCTTCGAAGAAGTCGTCGAGCTGGAGGATGGCGTGAAGCTTCTGATTGACCCAAAAGCCATCATGTTCGTGCTTGGCACCGAGATGGATTACGAGGTCAACAAGATGGAAGAAGGTTTCGTGTTCCGTAACCCCAATGAAAAGGGGCGTTGCGGCTGTGGGGAATCCTTCCACGTCTGACGGCCCGCCGGGTTTTCCCTGCTTTCTGACTGTCATGGCCCCGGTGATATCGACCGATATCGTCGGGGCCATCGACTGACAAAAGGGCGGTCGCCGTTATTTTTGGCCTTATTTTCCGGCATCTGACGTCCGTCTTTATTCGTTTTGTCGTTTGTTTTTAAATCTCGAAAGTGCATAGCGTGAGCAACACCGGTACCTCAGAAACGCGCACCGCAGAACAGCCGCAGCATAAAGTCTGCTGGTCCTGCAAGGGCCCGGTCGAGGCATCAGCCCTGTTTTGCGATACCTGCAATGCCATCCAGCCCCCCGGCCAGCTTGACCATTTCACGCGCTTTGGCCTGGAACGTACCTTCCTGATCGATGTTGATGCGATCGAGGCAACGTACCTCAAGCAGCAGCAGTTGCTTCATCCCGACCGCTTCGCATCGAAATCCGCCCGCGAACAGGCCCTGTCATCCCAGCAGGCGGCAACCCTTAACGGCGCGTTCGAAACCCTTAAAAATCCTGTGGCGCGTGCGGAATATCTTATGCGTCTGGCGGGCCACGAACCCGAAGGCGGCGAGGGGCACACGGTCAACGATCCGGAGCTTCTGATGGAAGCGATGGAAATGCGCGAAGCCCTGCATGATGCCGATGATCGCAATGCGGTCGACGCCATGATCAAGGATACCCGCAAGGCCGCCCGCGCGTGTGAAAAGGACGTCGCCGAGGCGCTTGAGCAGAACGCATATGACCGGGCCAAAAAACTGACAACCCGGCTTAGATACCTGATGAAAATGACCGAGGAAGCGCGCGCGAAGAAATCGCGTCTTGCCGCCGCCTGATCATTTAAAAAGAACGGATAGAATTCATGGCTTTGCTAAAGATCCACGAACCGGGCCAGACGCCGCTGCCCCACGAAGATGAACGCCAGCTTGCGGTTGGTATCGATCTGGGCACGACGAACTCCGTCGTCGCGATCTCGAACGATGAAAAACCCGAGGTGCTCCGCGATACATCCGGTGGCAATGCCATCGTGCCCTCCGTCGTCTATTACGGCGCGGATGCCGATCCCGTGGTGGGCGAGGCGGCCCGTGATCAGATCAACGATAATGCCGATCGCGTCGTATCGTCGGTCAAACGCCTGATGGGCCGTGGCATTGCCGATGTCAAATCGATTGCCGGCACGCTGCCCTATCATGTCGAAGTCCCGGCCGAGGACGCGGCAAAATCGGGTGAACCGATGATGGTGCGGCTGAATGTCGGCGACCGCGTCCTGACCCCGGTGGAAGTTTCCGCCGATATCCTGCGTGCCCTGCGTGCGCGGGCGGAGGAAAGCCTTGGCAAGCCGGTCGAAAAGGCGGTCATCACCGTTCCGGCCTATTTCGATGATGGCGCGCGTACCGCGACCAAGGATGCCGCCCGTCTGGCCGGGATCGAAGTCCTGCGTCTGGTCAATGAACCAACCGCAGCCGCCCTTGCCTATGGCCTCGATAACGGCGCCGAAGGGCTTTATGCCGTTTACGATCTTGGCGGCGGCACCTTTGATATTTCCCTGCTTAAAATGCAGAAGGGCGTCTTCCAGGTGAAGGCAACCGGCGGTGATGCCGCCCTTGGCGGTGATGATTTCGATCACGCCATTGCCGAACATCTTCTGGCCGAACGTAAAAGTGGCGGCACCACCGATGATCTTGATGCATCGGATGCCAAACGCCTGCTTAAAACCGCACGCAAGGTCAAAGAAGCACTTACCGATAGCGACCAGACGGAAATCACCGTCTCGCTCGGTGGTGCGGAAACCACCCACACCGTTACCCGTGCCGCGTTTGATGCCATGATCGCCAAAATGGTCTCGCGCACGATTGCGATCACCGAACAGGTCCTTGATGACGCCGATATTCTGGCCGATGACGTCAAGGGCGTGGTGCTGGTCGGTGGCTCGACCCGTGTACCCGCCGTCCGCCGTGCGGTGGCGGATCTGTTTGAACAGGACCCGCTTTCCGATATCGACCCGGACGAAGTCGTCGCCCTTGGCGCTGCCCTTCAGGCAGAGGCTTTGACGGGTGGCTCCGACAACCTTCTTCTTGATGTGACGCCCTTGTCGCTGGGTCTAGAAACCATGGGCGGGATTGTCGAAAAGGTCATTGACCGCAACACCCCGATCCCGGTCGCCAAGGCACAGGAATTCACCACCTATCAGGATGGTCAGTCGGCCATGATGATCCATGTGGTGCAGGGTGAACGCGAAATGGTCGATCAATGCCGCTCGCTTGCGCGCTTTGCCCTGACCGGCATTCCGTCAATGGCGGCTGGTGCTGCGCGCATCAAGGTAACCTTCAATGTCGATGCCGACGGTCTTCTGACCGTATCGGCACGCGAGGAAACGACGGGCACCGAACAGGAAGTCGCCGTCAAGCCGACCTATGGCATCAACGAGCTTGATATGGCCAACATGCTGCGCGAAAGCATGGTTCATGCCCGCGAGGATATGGAAATGCGCCTCCTGACCGAGGCCCGGGTCGAAGCCCGCCGCAATGTGCTTGCCGTGCAGGCCGCAATGAATGCCGACCGTGCGCTTCTGACGCCAGAGGACGAAGACAATATCGCAGGCGCGATTGCCAAACTCGAAGCCGCCATGTCGGGCGAGGATCGCGACCTTATCAACGAACAGGCCGAGGCCCTGGAAGACGCATCGCGTCCCTTTGCCGAGGCCCGTATGGACGCCCGTATCCGTCAGGCCCTTGCCGGTCGCAATGTCGATCAGGTGAATTAGGGGCCAGACATAATTGACAAACCGGCCAACTGCGGCGATTGTCCCGTGCAACCGCCAAGGTCAGGTCGGACCAGAGATCGAACGAAAAAGTATTACCGAGGAGAAAGGCACAGATGCCTAAGATCGTTTTTGTTGAACCCGATGGCACCGAAAAGGAATTTGACGTTGCCGACGGTCTGTCCGTTCTGGAAGCTGCCCACAAGAATGGCATCGACCTTGAAGGTGCCTGCGAAGGATCGCTGGCTTGCTCGACCTGCCATGTCGTTGTTGACGATAGCTGGTTTGACAGGCTCGACGAGCCAAGCGAAGACGAGGAAGACATGCTTGACCTCGCATTCGGCCTGACCGAAACCTCGCGCCTTGGCTGCCAGATCATCATGAGCGACGAGCTCGACGGGCTTCGCGTCATGCTGCCGTCTGCCACGCGCAACATGATGGTCGACAAGTAACACCGAAAATTCCGCCCAAGCCCAAAGGGGGACACCCATGCGCTGGACAGATATTCAGGATATCGCGATCGAGCTTGAAGAAGCCCACCCCGACAAGGATAACGTCAATCTGCGTTACACCGATCTGCATAAATGGATCTGTGAACTTGACGGCTTCGACGACGATCCCGCGAAATCGAACGAGAAGATCCTCGAAGCCATCCAGATGGCATGGATCGATGAACGCGACGATTAGGACCTGGGTCATCTGCTAACACGTCATTCCCGCGAAGGCGGGAATCCAGACAGCAGAACCCGCATCGATAAAAGCCAGCCCGGATCCTTCCGCAGGCTGGCTTTGTTTTATCCGTATTCGACATCATCACGGGCAGGGGCTTTGACAACCATGACCGACACCTTCACCGATATCATCCCGGCCCAAAGCCTGTTTGGCCGACTGCGCGCCAATGCCCCCGATGCGTGGCAAAGCTATGTCTGCCACGACTTCGTCAAGCAGCTTGGCAACGGAACCCTGCCAGAGGCCGCGTTCAGGCACTACCTCATTCAGGATTACCTGTTCCTGATCCAGTTTGCGCGCGCCTATGCACTGGCAACCTATAAGGCCGATGACCTGCGTGCCATGCGCCAGTTTTCCGGCACCGTGCACGCGATCCTTGATATGGAAATGAGCCTGCATCTCGACTTCTGCAAAGGCTGGGGCCTGTCCGAGGCCGATATCGTGGCAGAGCCGGAGGCACGTGCCTGCATCACCTATACCCGCTATGTGCTTGATTGCGGCCTGCGTGGCGATGTGGTTGATCTTCAGGTCGCCCTGATGCCCTGTATGGTTGGCTATGCCGAAATCGCAAACCGCCTGATGGCAAGTTCTGATACAAGGCTCGACGGAAATCCGTACCGCCCCTGGATCGAGATGTATGCCTCGACCGAATTCCAGGACGTGGCAAAGGCCGAAATCGATCTTCTGGAACATACTGCGCAAACCCGCGGGGGGGATGCAAGGATCGCGGGCCTCACGGAAATCTTCGCCAGGGCAAGCCGCCTTGAAGCCGATTTCTGGCAGATGGGGCTTGATCTGGCAAAATAGGCGCAGATGCCTTATATGAGTGCGAACATGCTTTCTGGGCCGGTTAAAACCGCCCGGTTTGTTGATCTCTACCCGCTTTGCTCTTCCCGTCATTCCGGGCGAAGCGAAGCGCAGACCCGGAATCCATCTTGCCGCACGTCGCGGCATACCGGGTAAGGCTGGATTCCCGCCTTCGCGGGAATGACGCGGGGCAGGGATCATGGACCGGACGCCGATACTGGTCTCGGTCTGCCGCTATTTTACATCAACTTCTTGTCGCCGCGGCCTTGACCCGCGGATGGGTGGGAAAAATGAACTCTCTTGGCTTTGACAAAGCCCCAAAAGATACCCGCGTGGTTGTTGCCATGTCGGGCGGGGTCGATAGCTCCGCCGTTGCGGCCCTTCTGAAGTCCGAAGGCTATGACGTGGTCGGCATTACCCTTCAGCTTTACGATATGGGTGCCAATGCGCCCTCGCGGGCCAAATCCTGCTGTGCCGGGCGCGATATCTATGATGCGCGCAAGGTGGCCGAGGATATCGACATTCCCTATTACGTGCTCGATTACGAATCACGCTTCCGCGAAGAAGTGATCGATGATTTTGCCGACAGCTATATGCGCGGCGAAACCCCGATCCCCTGCGTGAAATGCAATCAGACGGTCAAATTCCGCGATCTGCTGGAAACCGCACATGACCTTGGCGCCGATTGCATGGCGACGGGTCATTACGTGCAGCGCAAATTGGGTGCCAACGGCCATGCCGAACTGCACCGTGCGGCCGATCCCAATCGCGATCAAAGCTATTTCCTGTTCACCACGACCCAGGAACAGCTCGATTTCCTGCGCTTCCCGCTGGGTCATCTGATGAGCAAGGCCGAAACCCGTGCGCTTGCCGCCAAATTCGGCCTTGAAGTCGCCGACAAGCCCGACAGTCAGGATATCTGCTTTGTTCCGGATGGCAAATATGCCCGTCTGGTCGAAAAGCTCCGCCCCGAAGCCGGTGAACCGGGCCAGATCGTTGATCTGGATGGCAATGTGCTGGGCGATCATCGCGGCCTGATCCATTACACCATCGGGCAGCGGCGCGGTCTTAACATCGGTGGCACGGCCGAACCGCTTTATGTCGTCAAACTCCTGCCCGAAACCCGGCAGGTGGTGGTCGGCCCGAAATCGGCGCTTGCGATCCAGATGGTCTATGTCAAGGAACTGAACTGGCTTGATGGCGACGCGATTGACCCGAACGGGGTCGAGGTCGAAGTCAAACTGCGCTCCGCCATGGCTCCGGCCCCGGCAACCATCTACCCCGAGGGGCCGGGTGCGGCCCGCATCGAACTGCACGACCCGCAGTTTGGCATCGCACCGGGGCAGGCGGGCGTTTTCTATGCCGGCGACCGGGTAATGGGCGGCGGCTGGATCACCCGTCAGGAACTTCTGGCGGCACACGCCCCGACGGCGGCCTGATCGTAAGGCCGCCGACGACGCATTTCCAATCAGATCGTCATTCCCGCGAAAGCGGGAATCCATTTTGTTCCAATGGGATATGGATTCCGGGCCTGCGCGCCGCGTCGCCCGGAATGACGGCTCTGATCCATCCCGGCCTTTTCTTTTGCGTTGCGGTAATTAAGATTCTTTCGCGTTCCTGACTGTGCTATGATGTGCGCAACAATATTCGGGGAACCCCGATCATAAAAAGATGCGACGTGCTTTGCGCATGCAGGTGGGCCACGGAATGTCTGACGGGGGTGGACATGATCCGGTGGTGTTATATTTCATTTATGGCCTTGCTGACCGGCCTGTACGGTTTTCGGGTTGCGGGACAGTATGTGCAACGCACCGACCCTGTGCCCTGGCTGCCAGCGGCACATCTCTGGCAGGATGGTGGGCTCGATTATGCCTATGCCTCGCTTCTGCAGATTGCCGTTCTGCTGTTTATGGTGACAAGCACCTTTCGCGCCGGACGGCATGCGATTGTGCCGCGCCGCTGGAAACGCCGTCTGTCTCATCTGATCGGCTGGGGATATCTTGCGGTGACGGTTGTGCGAATGGTGCCGGGCATTTCCGTACCCCCGACCTATGCGTGGCTTGAAACCTCCTTTGCCCTGTTCTTCCATCTGGTGGTGGCGATCTATATGATCGCGCTTGCGGTTTATCTTGATTACGACGCGACCCGCCGGAAAGAGCATTATTATCAGGCCTATGGCACCCCTGACTGACAATCGCTTCCTGCTGTGGGTGGGGATAGGGACGGGAACGGTTCGCCCCCAAGTTTATGGATGGGTTTATGAAAGGGTTACCGAACGGTTTTGTGGATATCTTTTTTCCGTCAAACGTCAAAAAGGCGCTTGACGGGGGCGGTTCCCTGACGTAAAAACCGCCCCGTTCCGGCGCTTACGGAACCCGCAGAATAGATACCCTATACATACTCTGTGGCCGAGTAGCTCAGCTGGTTAGAGCAGCGGAATCATAATCCGCGTGTCGGGGGTTCAAGTCCCTCCTCGGCTACCAATTAAAAACCCCCTCATGGCTCCGCCTGAGGGGGTTTTTAATTGGTTTCCTTGGATCGGGCTTGCCCCCGTGGGTTCGCGAGAAAGCGAGGCACGCAGCTTTCGAGAGACATCGGCCATCGGGCGATGGTCCGCCGGGCAAAGCCCAAGGATAAAAAGCAGCCCAAAGGCTGGTTTTTACAATTCCCTTTTTCCAGTCTAGATATCGCTCAATGTGATTGCGTAAGTGTAAATATTAAATGATCTACAATCCGAAACGCACACAGGCCAACAACGGGATGCTGGCACCTGTCACCCGCAGCAACGCGTATTCAATGCTATTGTTGTGCATGGAGGAAGAAGCGTGATACGGGCTAGTTCGGCAACTGTTATAGTAGCCCATACCATAATGCATTGTTTTTCAAAATATAAGGCAGAGAAGATTGTTTAGATGAATGAATTAATACTCTATACCGGCGTCTTCGTCGGTGCAGCAATTCCGGTGCTTGAAGTTTGGATTGCTGTACCTCTGGGGGTAGTAGCTGGTTTACCTTGGATTCCGGCTGCAATTGTCGGCTTTTTGGGGAATTTGCTATCTTTGCTGCCGATAATTTATGCCAGTGAAAAAGTTAAAATATTTATTGGACGCTGGCGAAAAGAACCTGAAAACATCCAGAGATCGGGCAAAAATAAAAATGACCGTAAATATAAAATTTTGGAAAAATTTGGCGTGCCCGGATTGGCCTTTCTAGGGCCATTTCTTATCGGGGTTCATGCCGCTGCTGCTTTTGCAATAGCGATGGGGGCGAATAGGCGAACTGTAATGTTTTGGTTCACCTTCTCCTTGCTTTCGTGTTCGGTACTTTTTGGACTTTTGGCTTCACTGGGCTTTACTCAGATAGAAGAAGGAAAACAACTGCCGTTTTCATAAGCTCATCAAAACAGATTTTTGGGAAGAAAGGGGGGGGGCAGATTTTTTCCTGCTTGTTCTCGGCAAATCCCCTCCTTAAGCCGCCTCCACCACCACCGAAATCCTCCGCCCCAACAAGGCAAGCGCATCTTCCAGCCGCCCGATCTTCGTCGCATGACGCGGGTCAAGCATCCGGCGGATTTCGGTTTCAGCCAGCCCCATCTTTGCCGCAAGGGCGGTATTGTTCGTGCCCGTTTCGCGCAGGGTGATGTAAAGGGCGGCTTTGGCGGCCATAAGCGTGCCCAGCGTTACCGTAGGGCGGCCCTTGGCGGCAGAGGGCAGGGGAATGTCTTCTTTGGCGATCATGGCCGCCGCAATGGCTTCATCAAGCGCATCGGCGATCTCGCGTAAGGCTTCTTGCTCGGTTGCGCCATCTGTTGCGCAGCCGGTGACATCGGGCACAATGGCCAGAAAGCCACCCGCGCCATCGTCGCTTAAATCCACGGGATAAATAAACCGCATTTCTGTTGCTCCGTTCCGGATGGGCGTCGTCATCGGATATCAAATATCCTTGGGATCGACGCCCAAATCTTTCAGCATACTGTTCAGAAGGCCGGGGCTGATTTCCTTCTTACGGTCTTTCAGGGTGGTGCGATGATCTCCCAGATACAGCGTACCGTGCGATCCCTTGCCGCGATGTGCCTCGAATGCGAGGTCCAGCCCATGCAGCTTGGCGTATTTCCTGAGCTTGCGCATCAGTTCATTGCCATTCATTCAGCCTCCCCCCAATGTGCTGATGGAGCTATGTTCGAACAAATTTGTTCGAATGTCAAGGCGGCGGGATTTATGGTGACGATGCGGAATTGGTCGCCGAGGAGGGACTTGAACCCCCGATATGGGTTTCAGGACTGAGAAATGGCTGCGGGTTAAAGCGCCTTCCGTCAAATGCGAAATGATAAAAGCAGCCCGAAGGCCGGTTTCTACAATTTCCTTCGTGGTCTTGCCTAGACAGTTTTCGTCGCATGATGCGAAAGCTCTCTAGGCAAATATGCTCATAACAAATTCTTTTCTAAGTATATTTCGGCGAGCTCGAAAAAGCTCCTTGAAGGTCGTCTGCCTTGACGATCTGGCACTTCGTTTTTATCGAACGATGAGAATACATGCCTTATCGGAATTTCCCCTCTGACAGCTTGTTGGCAAAGTGTTTTTGCATCTTCGTATCGTTGGTTCGATATCAATGAAATTACTTGTGTCATCGTATAGTCCTGTCTGAGCATATCGGAGGATGCGAGGTCGTGCATTTGCTCAAACGATAGCCCTTTCTGCCAATCTCGGTCATCCTTGCCCTGATCAGCAAAGCTTATGATAGCTTGGGCAAGATCATCTGTTGAGAGCCCTTCCTCATCAACGCACAGTTCGCAAATCGCCGGTGTCTTGCAGGTAAATGTACCCCAGTAGTGGAATGTAACTGGTTTCTTTTGGTTTCCCTCTATTTGAAGAATATCCCAAAGCATGTGGTCCCAAGCTACAGGCTTGGCAAAGAACCTAAGGATCTTTTTTTGATGGAAATCTACAGAAAATATCCAACCATTTAAGCTGCTAGAGATCACTCCTTGCTTTGCGGTCCATGGCGTACCTTTTGCTGCTGATTGCAGTGAACGCGAGAATAGTTTTTCATCAAATATTCTGCACATCTCAAAATTTCTTTCTCGGGGGATTTTCTTTCTAGCGCTAACAAAACCCCATTAGAGGCATTCTGTCATTAAGTACATTTCATTAGATATTACACACAGTCAAACGACTAACCCTGTGAAGCTCTAAGTTTACGAGCAACCCTACAATCTGTTGGGGGTTACGCCATTCCCTGCAAGTTCTTTCGAATATCCCCGCGGCGCACACCCCATCACCCGCTTGAAAGCCGTACTGAACGCACTTTCAGACTCATACCCCACCGACAGGGCAATTTCCGAAACCGGCAGTCCCGAATGGGTCAGGCGATCCCCCGCAAGCAGCATCCGCCAGCGGGTCAGATAGGCCATCGGCGGGACGGCAACAACATCACGAAACCGGGCGGCAAAGGCCGAGCGTGACATGCCCGCATGGCGGGCCAGTTCCTTGAGCGTCCAGGGATGGGCGGGGTCCCCATGGATGCAGGCAATCGCGGTTGCGATCTGCTTATCCGATAGCGCCGCGAACCAGTCGGGGATGTTGGGGCCATTGGGGGTATTTGGGCTGGTTGGGGTGGCCCGGTCACTTTGCCTGCTGACTTGCGCATTGCTCAGATGCAGGCGAAGGGCCTGCACCAGCACCGTATGCGCCAGATGTTGCAGTACAAGAAAACCACCCGGCTGCGGGTTGCTTAATTCCTGCATCATCCGTTCGACCGACCAGCGCAGGCTGGACTCATTCTGATCATTTTCAATCCGCACAACCGGGGGCAGGGAAGCCATCAGCAGATCGGCATGTGCCCCCGAAAGGGCAAAGCGGCTGCTGACGATAAAGCATTCGCCGCCGCCATTATGCTGAACGATCCCGCCGCTTTGGGCCTTGGCAAAGACCAGCGGCGCATCAACCGGCGGGCATTCAGGATCGCTTGCCAGAAAGAAGGTCCGCCCGCGCGGCAGGACAAAGGAACTTCCCGCCGTCAACAGCACCGGACCCGCAAGGTCTTCGACGCTGACATAACATTGCCCGGAAACGACGGTGCCGCATTTGATGGTATTGGCCTGATCGGCAAAGCGGATCGCCCAGGGACCGGCGGCATCAAACCCGGCTGACATGTAATTGCGCGGCTTAAGCAGCGACAGGATATCGGAAAGCGGATCCATAGGGTGGGGGTGCCTTCTTCTGGACGATTGCGAAATTAATATGGATCATAGCGCATGGATCGTCCAATCGCCATCGCATATCGTTCCGGCCATTGATCATGTGCAATGTGAAGTGGAGAACGGAATTGCGTATTTTTGTAACCGGGGCGAGTGGCTTTGTCGGATCGGCGGTCGTGCGCGAACTGATCGCGGCCGGGCATGAGGTTTTGGGGCTGGCGCGGTCCGATGCATCGGCAAATGCGCTTCTGGCGGCCGGGGCGGTGGTGCATCGCGGTGATCTTGATGATCGCCAAAGCCTGCGCGCCGGGGCGCGGGCGACCGACTGGATCATCCACACGGCGTTCAATCACGACTTTTCGCGCTACGCCCAAAGCTGTGCCGAGGATGCGGAGGTCATCGCCGCCCTTGGCGATGCGATTGCGGGCACGCAAAAGCCGCTTGTCGTGACATCGGGTCTCGGGCTTCTGGCCGGTGGGATGCAGGTGACGGAGCAGGACGTGCCCGATTTCGGGCCAAACGCCATGCCCCGTGTCGCGACCGAACGCGCCGTCGCCGAGCTTGTCGGGCAGGGGCTTAATGTTTCGCTCATGCGCCTGCCACCGTCGGTGCATGGAAGGGGCGATCATGGCTTTGTGCCGATCCTGATTGGCATAGCCCGCCAGACCGGCGTTTCGGCCTATATCGGCGATGGCAACAATGCCTGGCCCGCCGTGCATCGCTTTGACGCCGCACGCGCCTATGTCCGCGCGGTCGAGGTCGCGATGCCGGGTGCCGTCTATCACCCGGTCGCCGAAACCGGCATCGCCTTTCGCGAGATCGCCGGGGTGATTGGCAAACGGCTGGGTGTGCCGACCGTATCCAAAACCCCCGCCGAGGCCGCCGATCATTTCGGCTGGTTCACCCATTTCGCCAAACTCGATTGCCCGGCGGCAAGCGACATCACGCGTCGGCAGTTGGACTGGTCCCCGACAGAGGCCGGGTTGCTCGCCGATATCGATCAGGATTGTTATTTCGCCCAATAGGCCGGATGGCGCAAAGCGGGCAAGGAGGTTGCCGCACAGCACCAGAAAAACGCCCGGCTGTGCAACGCCTCATGCCTGCATGGTCCGCTCGACCGGCCAGTGCAGGCTGGTGGCGTCCGGGTGCGCCCATTCGTCGGCGGGGTCACCAACGGCAGATCGGCAAACGACCCCGAACGGGGCAGGGCACGCCACCCAAAACCGGCCCCAAACCCGACTTGCGCAATCACCTGAGCCCTGACAAACCTCGGGCCTTCACCAACCCCGCCGACGGACCGCCATCGGGCTCTCCGTCCACCTCGATCACTTTCCGGTCCCGGCAACAACCTGCCACCCCGGCGTTCAGACAAGGCTCGGGCTTGCGCCAAACTCACCAACAAACGGTTTTCGGGCACACGGTCCTCACACTCGTCGGCCCTGTCCATCTTCGACGGTCCATGGCTTGCTGCTGCCCCCGGTGACATTTTCGGCAACCGGTGAAGCCCGGACATATCTCGGGCCTCCGTCAGTTTGGCCCGCAGACGGACTTCGGGCGCACGGCCCCCACCGGTCCATCGTTGGCGGGCCGCAACGCACCGCTGTTCGCTGCTGCCGCCCATGCTGCCATTGTCGCTGCTCCCCGCGAATTTAACGCTCCCTTGCCAAAAAGACGCACCTCTCCCGTCATGACAAATGACCGGGTTAGCCCCGTTAATCCTAGGGCAGAACGCCGCCGTAATGGTTCCGCCATCCGCCAATCAACATCCTGCGGGTCGCCCCGCCGCCCGCTCTGTGTCTTTGTCCCTGCATACTGATATCCTCTTTCATCCAGCCCAAACGCAAAAACCCGCAAGGCTCAAGGCCTCGCGGGTTTCGGTCCGGGTGCATTTCTCCCGTTGACTTTTCTCTTATGACATAAATAAAAGAACAAATCAAGAACTTTTTCGGGAAACTTTATAGGCGGCTAGGCTAAGCCGAAAACTTTCGCGGGTTCCCTTTGCGCCCGATCAAACGTCCGTCAATCACGGCAAGCCCCAATCCGATCACCGCCATCCCGCCAATCTGGCGCAGTGCAAGCGTTTCGCCTAGGAACATAACACCCAACAAAATCGCGCTGACCGGGATCAGGAAGGTGACGAGCAGAAGGTTGCTCGCCCCCGCACGGTTCAGAAGCTGGAAATACAGGATGTAGGCAAGGGCGGTGCTAAACGCCGCGATGCCCAGCACGGCAAGGATGGTTTCGGTTTTGGGAAACGGCAGGTTCCAGGGGGTATCGATAAATATGCAAAGCGGGATCAGCATCAGGCTCGATGCGCTGGTTTGGCCTGCGGCCGTGAGGATCGGCGGGCTGTTTTTGAAGCGCCGGCCAAACACCCCCGCACACCCATAAGAGACTGCGGCCAGAAGCACCGCAAATGGCGCGAGTGCGGCGATGTTTGTCACATTGCTTATGCGGGCTTCCACGGCATCGGGCAGGCCGATGACGACGATAACGCCGATAAAACCGGTCAGAACGCCAATCACCTTGCGCCGTGATCGCTTTTCATTTTGCGTCGCCAGATGGGCGATGATCAGGGTGAAAAGCGGTGTCGTCGCATTCAGGATTGCCGCCAGACTGCTTGCGATATGGGTCTGTCCCCAGACGATAAGGCAAAAGGGGATCAGATTGTTAAGCGCCCCCATGACAAGAAAACCCAGCCATATTTTCGGGTCATGCGGGATCACGATATGGCGTAACAGAACCACCCACCACAGGATCATCGCGGCAATCGCCACCCGCCCCAGAACAAGGGTAAAGGGCGGCAAATCGACAAGTGCGATTTCGGTAAAGAAAAACGACCCGCCCCACAGCACCGAAAGTACAATCAGCATCAACCAGCTCCGCCCATCCATGCGCGGGGATGGGTCATGGCTCTGGCTGATTTTTCCCGGTTCTGGTCGGGGTGCTTTCGGGCCTGCCGGAATGCGCCTTGCAAGTGTGCGGTTGCGTTCCTGTTCCGGGTAAAGGGCAATCCAGGTATCCGTGCTCATATCCATGATCCGTCTGAAATGTGGTGGTGACGGAATGGATCTTAAAGCCTGTTGGCGTGGCTGGCTCGCCAGATTCGGACATCAACACCGGCTATCAAAATGCTCAGGCAAAAAGACGCATGCCGCGCTCTGCCGCCATCTTGAAGCTGCTCACGACATGCTCCGCCAGGGCATCCTCTGCCGGGCCGGTACCGGGGCGCTTGGCCAGGGTTATGCGATATTCGCCAAGCTCGGGCAGGCCGTGGTGGGCATCGAGATGGATCAGGCGATCGGAAATCACGCTGATCGGGACCGGACAGATCGCAAGGTCAGCCTCGGTTGCGGCAATCTGGGCCTGACAAAACTCGCTGGTATAGGCAACGCGGTAATTGATCCCCGCTTCGTCAAGCGCCCGCAATGCCATCGCCCGCCAATAACATCCCGGTTCGGCCAGTGCGACCGGAAGCGGGCGTTTTTCAATCGCCATTCCGTTGCGAGCACCAAGCCAGACAAGCGGTTCACTATGGATTGGCGGTTGCGGATCAAGTTCGGGGTCATAACTGAAAACGGCGATATCGGTGGTGCCGTCGGCAATGCGCTGGCGCAGCCTTGCGGTCGGGCCGAGAAAGACATCGACCTCGACATGCGGGTGGCTGATGGCAAAACGGCGCATGATTTCGGGAATGGCGATGATCCCATTGTCATTGGGCACGCCTAGCTGCACTTTCCCTGCAAAATCCGGGGTGCGGAAGCGTGACATGACCTCATCATTGAGCTGCAGAAGACGTCGTGCAAAACCCAATAAAACCTCGCCATCCGGGGTCAGTCGCACCCGGCGGGTTTCGCGTTCAAACAGGCTGCATCCGACAATTTCCTCAAGCTTCTTGACCTGAAGACTGATGGCCGAGGCACTGCGATTGACCCGTTCTGCCGCGCGCGAAAAGTTGCCAGTTTCACAAATCGCGACAAAGGTCCGCGCCAGATCAAGATCAAGATTTGGCAGGTTTCCGGGCAAAGAGGACATATGTGATTGCCAATTTATGAGTTTTTTCAATCAAAGATGTTAAATCTTCTCGTTCGTCTCATCAATAAGAAATCCTCATCATCTCGTTATCAGTAAATGGAAAAACTTAAAAAGGATGATGGCCATGGCAGCGCAAATTTCATGCGAGCCGACGGTAGCCGCCAAAACCGACGTGACCAGCAGGTCCGATGGGGTGTGGGCCAGAATGACGGGTTTTTGGGCCAAATGGCGCGTGCGTCGCGAAGCGTATCGGCGGAACCTGCGCGAGGTTGAGGCCATGCTGGCGATGGAAGACTGGATGCTGCAAGACGTCTATGGGGTAGGGCATGGTGATGTGATCGCAGCCAAGCGCACCCTTATGGCCAATCGGCACAATCCCGGTTGGCGGCTTTCACGGTTTTTACAGGATTGCATAGAGGCAAACCGGAAGGAAAAGCAAAGGTGGAAAGGGCGATAGAGTTGGATATGGACGATCTGTATTGCACCACCATTCTCTCGGTGCGAGTATCGCCCAAAGTGTCGTGATCACGGCGAATAAATGCCGTTACATACGGTAAACATAGCGGGATTTGGAATGAAGATCGCAATTCTTGACGACTATCTCGACAGCATTTTTCATTTGCCCTGTTATGAAAAACTGGCCGGGCATGACGTGACGATCCTTCGGCAGAAATATGATGATCCGGCAGAACTGGCGCGCGCGATTGGCGATGCCGAGGCGGTCGTGCTTTTTCGTGAACGCACCAGGGTCACCGATGAATTGCTGGCACATTTGCCAAATGTAAAACTGATCAGCCAGCGCAGTGCTTATCCCCATATTGATGTCGATGCCTGCACGAAACGCGGCGTGTTGCTGTGTTCGAAACAGGGGGCGGGCAAGGCACCATCCTATGCGGCGGCAGAAATGACATGGGCGCTGATCATGGCATCCGCCCGCCAGATCGTCGAACAGAACGCGTCGCTTAAAGCCGGGCAGTGGCAGATGGGGATTGGCAAGACACTGCGCGGGCGAACAATCGGTATCCTCGGATATGGCAAGATTTCGCGCGTGGTTGCGGGCTATGCCAAGGCGTTCGGGATGAATGTGCTGGTCTGGGCGTCCGAGGCATCGCGCAAGGCTGCTACTGATGACGGGCTGGATGTTGCCGCGTCACGCGAGGCGTTCTTTGCAGCACCCGATATCATCACGGTGCATATGCGCCTGACCCCGGAAACTCTCGGGATAATTACGGCCGATGATCTCGCACGGATGCGACCCGGAAGCCTGTTTGTCAACACATCGCGGGCCGGGTTGCTGGTGCCGGGTGCGCTTCTGGCGGCCCTTGATGCCGGGCGGCCGGGCAAGGCCGCGGTGGATGTGCTCGATACCGAACCCTTAACCGATCCGGATGACCGGTTTGCGAACCATCCCAATGTTCTGGCAACACCGCATGTTGGCTTCGTGACCGAGGATGAACTGGACATGCAGTTTGGCGATATTTTCGATCAGGTGGTCGCCTATGCCAATGGCGATCCGATCCATATGATCAACCCCGAAGTCTGGCACGGGCGCAAAGCCAAACCGGCATAGGGGAGGCAACAGCAAGCCCCCAATGGCAAACGGCCGCCGGAAGGTCCCCTGCGGCCGTTTTCATTTATGCCTTTGCTGATTTGGCTGCTGCCGATTTGGCCGCTCTGGCTTTTGCGCCGGGCAGGCGGGCAAATATCGTGATATTGCCAAGGAAGATCATCACAAGGCCGGTGGCACCAATCGGGGTCCAGACATAACCTTCAAGGAAGGTTGAAACGGTCAGGGCGACAACCGGGAACAGGACGGTGACATAGGCCGCACGTCCTGCACCGACCCGATGAACCAGCGCCAGATAGGCAATGAAGGCAACGACCGAGCCCGGAATGGCCAGATACAGAAGACCGCCGATATAGACCGGATCGGTCGGCATGACCGGCGTCTGACCGCGCAGCAGAGCAAAGATGAACAGCAATACCGCACCATAGGCCATGCCACGCGCCACCGCATCGCGGTTGGGAATACCCATGGCGTTCAGTTTGACCGACACCATGTTACCCATGCTAAACACCGCCGTTCCGCCAAGGGCGAACAAAAGGCCGGTGATGGCATGCGGATTATGCGACAGCGCGTAAATCTGATTGGCAAACAGACAGGCAATACCGCCAAGGCCGAATGCCGCCCCAAAGACAAAGCGCAGACCCGGCCGCTGGCCATAAAAGGCCCAGTTGCCAAGCGCATTGAAAATGGTCGAGGTGGTAAAGATCACCGCAACAATCCCCGATGCGATATAACCGGTTGCCGAATACATCAGGATAAAGTTGATGCCAAACAACCCGCATCCCAGAAGCACGATCCAAGGATGAGCCCGCCACGGAACCGGTCGCCATTTGCGCGACAGGATCAGAAAACCGCACAACACCACGGCGGCTAGCAAAAAGCGGTAGAAGATCGACATTTCAATCGGGATCGGCCCAATCTGAAGCTTGATCGCATACCAGGTAAATCCCCAGCAGGCCGTGACGATCAGAAAAAGCAATGCGGTCATGATAACGGGGCAACTCCGGTGACGAGAGGGGCAGGGCGAAAAACAGGATAAGGTCGATATGTGGGGCATATCATTTGGCTGTTTATAGACCGTTTGGGGGTGATCAGGCTTTCACGAACTTGCGGTGTTTTTCACAATCTTGCGCAAATCAATGCAGCCATTCGCACGACGGGCTTTGCAATATGGTGCAGCAATGCGATGATCAGGCCTCAGAAACAGGACGTGCCGATGTTTGTGCCCAATGGTCGATACCAGAATTTTGAAGTCTATAATCAGCTGATCGGTGATGCCGAACTGCTGAATGCGGGCGATTTTGGTGACAGCATTTCGGCGGCACACTGGCGGCGCAACGCGGATGTCATGACCCGCTATACCGATCCTGACCATCACACCATCAGCCTCTATGTCAACGGTGGCACCGGCATTAAACGCCAGATCGGACCTGATCCGCTAACCGGTGGCGGGCCGGGGCGCTGTTGCCTGATGCCGGCACATCTGACGTCGGACTGGGTGGTCAATGGCGAGGTCGAGCTGTTCCACCTTTATATCCCGCATTCTGCATGGGAACGCGCGGTGGTCGAGGCGTTCGACATCGAACCCAACGCCGTCGAAGTCCCTGAAAAGACCTTTTTCCTTGATCCCCTGATCGAGCAGACAATCCGCCATGCCATGTTGCCGCTGGACTGGGATGCTCCGGCTGATCGTATGGCAATGTCGAGTGCGGGGCAGATGCTGATGGGGCATATGCTGCGCAGCTATTCCTCGAAACGGGATCTGGAATTTCGGGTACGGGGCGGCTTGTCACCGCAAATCAGACGCCGGGTCTTTGATTTTATCGAAGCCAATCTGGATCAGCCGCTTTCACTCGAACAGATTTCGGCCGAGGCGGGGCTGTCGCCATATCATTTCGCGCGTATGTTCCGCCAGTCCGTGGGCGAGGCACCGCATAAATATGTTCTGCGTCGCCGGATCGAGGCCGCAAAGCAGATGTTGCGTGATCCGGCACGGTCGGTTGCCGATATCGCGCATGCCACCGGCTTTTCAAGCCAGGCCCATCTGACCACAAGGTTCAGTGGCTTTACCGGTCTGACCCCGGCAAAATTCCGAAACGTTGCCCGGTAACTGCGGGGCGTACATGTCTTGTGCCTGCAGACAAGAGATGGCGTCACAGAATAATTGGATTGGGCTTATGCGCCATCGGCAAAAGGCACGGCATTTGGCCTTCCAAGCAGATACCCTTGCACATAATCCACGCCATAATCGGTCAGGAAATCAAGTTCGCCCTGGCGTTCAATTCCTTCTGCAACGACATCGATGTCGAGCTGTTTGGCCAGGTCGATCAGCTTGCTGACGATGGCCTGTTTGTATTTGTCCTGATCAACATGGTCGATCAGATCCCGGTCGATTTTAATGATGTCGGGTTGCAATTGCGGCAGCATGTTCAGGGTCGAATAGCCCGATCCGACATCGTCCAGTGCAACCCGAAATCCTGAGTCGCGATAGGATTTCAAAATCGCGCCAAGATGGTCGATACTCCGCACTTTTTCGGTTTCGATAACTTCAAAGACAACCTTGTTGCGATCCAACCCGCATTCCGAAACGACATCAATCGTTGTACGCAGGCAGGAATCCGGATCGTAGATCGAACTTGGCGTAAAGTTGATAAACAGATTGCCCGAAATGCCAGCTTCGTGCGCGTTGCGAACATTTGCCGCACGCGCCGCCCGGTCAAGCTGGAATAGCAAATCGGCTGATTGGGCCGCGCCAAACAACTTATCCGGAGTGATGACATTGCCGGTTTTATCGGTCCCGCGGATCAGGCATTCGTGCGCATAGGGCTTGGTGATGTTTTCAGCCGCAAAAATCGGTTGAAAAACGGATTTCAGGCGATTGTCCCGCAGCATGTCGCCCAGCCATTCGGCGCCGATCTGTGCGCGAATGGCACCAAGCGAGGTGACGCGCGCAATGTCGTCAAGTTGGGGTTCCACCTTGCCGGGCATAATCAACGCCTTGGTATCGGCGATTTCCTCGGGCAGCAGGTTTTCGGAAATTGCATCAATCAGCGGGCGCAGACCCGGACGAATATAATCAAGATAAAGCGTTGCAACCGATGCGCTTTTTTCTGCCGAATGCCCAAACTTTTTGATATTGGCGAGAATTTTACCGGTTGTATGTGCAACGGGTGGCCAAAGGTAAAGGCGGCCTTCGCTCGGCGCAATTTCCGGTATCTGATCGCACTTTTCGCAGAAGGTCAAAATCGTCTCCGCTTTTAGGTTTGCCCGCTCACCCGAAGGCCCGTCATCTTGCAAGATGATGAATTATTTCATTAAAACATATGGGATTGGGGTTTGGCAAAAAAGGCTAAATTTCGAGCGGCCAATTTAGCTGCGGACTGGCATATCGGAAAAGCCAATTTACTCATCTGAAATGGTGAACAGGTCAACCGGTTGCTGGCGACCACGAATGGTAAAGGAACCCAGGGCTTTAAAGGCAATTGTCCCGCCCGTGGCGGCATCGGCCAATTCTCGGGTTGCGGCACTGATCAGAATCTCGGTGCCGGTTTCCTTGTTCATGGCTTCAAGGCGCGATGCAAGATTGGCCGTGTCGCCCTGAATGGTGAAATCGATCCGGTCTCCCGATCCGACAGGGCCGGCAACCACCGGCCCGGAATGAATACCGATCCGTGTTTGGACATTCATGGTGCCCGCGAATTTATGATGGCGGGTAATGTTTTGCATGGTGATGGCCGCCCGTACTGCGTTGGCAGCGTGATCAGGATCTTCGTGCAGGACATTGAACACGGCATGAAGTGCATCGCCGACATAGTTCAGAACCACACCGCGGTGATTGCGGATCGGTGCATTGACCAGATCGAAATATTCGTTCAGCAGGGCAATGACATCAGCCGGTTCCATATCCTCCGACAGGCGCGTAAAGCCGCTGATATCGGTAAACATTACCGTGGCAAAGCGAAGCTCCCCGGCCGCGCGGGGATCGCCGCTTTGTTCACGTTTCATGGCTAGTTCGACAACATCCTGACTGACATAGCGTTCGAACGCACGGCGCATTCGGTCTTTTTCCTCCAGCCCCGCAGCCATTCGATTAAATTCGAATGCCAGTCGGCTGACTTCATCGTCGCTGGTGACGGCGATACGGGTTGTGGTTTGTCCTGCGCCGATTTCACGCACGGCTTCGGTCAATTGTCCGATCGGACGGGTAAGGGTGCGGCTGATGAAAAACAGACACAAAACGGCAGCAGTTTCCGTTGCAATTACGTCAAGGATCACGGCTTGCTCAACACTTAGTCCCTGTGCTGCGCGGATATCGCGAAACAGCGTAATATCAAGCAGAATGGCTACCGATGAAATCAGGGTCAGGGCCAGGATCACAATAGCCAAGCGTAATCCGATGCGCCCGCGTCCGGGATGATATTCAATTCCCCAAAGATCATGTGTCTGTTTGCGAATGATTTCAGCACAGTCGGCCGAGGCGAAAAACGCATAGATCGCAAAATGTGCGGCATAAGCAAAGCTGAACCATGACGCTGCGTAGATTTTGGTTGCCAGATCAACCTCTGGCAGGTCGGCCTGATTGACGTTGAAGGTGCCAAGACCGAATGCGGCGAGGCAATAGGCAAGCCCGACCGTGAAGGCCCAGATTGCGGAAAGAACATGAAGCTTGCGCAGGCGCCGCAGGCCGGTACTGCGTTTGATGGGTTGCTGGTGCGCCAGTGCATTGATCATCCGCAAAATCGGTTGGAAAATCAAAATTGCCCCGGCGGTATTGAGGGCAACCAGAATAACGGCGTTAATGATGGCCGCCCGCCAGATGACCGAAAAGTTGCCCGAAATCAGAACATAAGCGCCGGAAAAGCACACATCGATGAAAGCCATGCCCGCCATCGACAGAATGTAGCGGACAAGCATGGCGTGACCGGGCGCAATGGTGCTGTCCGATACGGGTTGCCCGACAATGGGCGAGGAGGTGTGCGCGTGCCCGGTATCCGTTGTCACGGTGTGATCCTGTTGTTTTGCACGTTTTACGCGTCGCGTTGCCGCAGGGTTCAGTCACGGTTCCGTGTGATGCGGATTATTTCGTGTCTGTCGAAGATGACCGGTAAATGTGATGGGGCTTTGTACAGAATATGGCAGCTCCGGATCGCCATTTTCGTTTTTGGAGCGGGGGCGTAATCATTTCCAAGTTTATTACAAGTCTCGGCCTGAAGAATTGATAAGCCTATTTAAGTATTTGATTTTTATGAATTTTAACAAGTTGAGAAATCAGTTGACAAGATTGATCTCGCATATCTAAAATTTCAAACAAACTAAAATATCAATTAATGGCAAAAACGCCAATCCAACGGGAGGACTTCCATAATGAACTTTACTGTGAAAACACTTGGAATCTGTGCTGTGCTTGCCGGGGCGCTTGCCGCAGGCATGCCTGCGACGGCTGCAACGACGCTTCGCATCGGGACTGTTCTCGCACCGAATGACCCGATGGGGCAGGGGCTTGAGAAGTTCAAGCTTGATGTGGAAAAAGCCACCAATGGTGAAGTGGTTATCGAGGTTTTCCACAATTCGCAGCTTGGCGACACCACCGAGATGATCGATCAGGCCCGTGCCGGTGCCGCGATTGGAACGGTCACCGATGTTGCCCGTCTTTCAAGTTTCGTTCCGTCGCTGGCGATCATGTCGGCACCGTTCCTGTTTGATAATTACGAGCAGGCCGACAAATTTGCCCTTTCGGATGAATATATCGCCTGGGGTGACGAGCTTCGCGAGAAGTCCGGCCTCGTGATGATTGCATCGAACTGGTATCAGGGCGCGCGCCATGCCTTGACGCAGCACCCGGTTTCAAGCCCTGCTGATCTTGCCGGTGTCCGGATGCGGACAATCGGTGCGCCAGTCTGGATCGAAACCATCCGCGCGATGGGTGCCGAGCCAACCCCGATTGCCTGGGGCGAAGTTTACACTGCCTTGCAGCTTGGCACGATTGACGGTGCTGAAGCCCAGCCGACCGCAATCTGGAATGCCAAACTGTATGAAGTGATCAAGAATGTGACCAAGACCGGCCATATTCAGCTTGTTACCGCATTGGTCGTCGGTGCCGATGCATGGGATGATATTTCCCCTGAAAACCAGAAAATCGTTCGTGATCTTGCGGTCGAGGATGGCCGCTATGCATCGCAACTGACCATCGAACTCGGCGAAAAAGCCCTTGAAGATGTTGCCGCAAGCGGGGTTGAGGTCAGCGAAGTCGATCTTGCACCGTTCAAGGAAGCTGTAAAACCGGTTTACAAGCAGCTTGATCTCGAAGCGGAAGCCGCCATCGTTAATAAAGTTCTTGGCCGCTGATTTCCCGGTGACAATTAACGTGCCTTTCGAATGTGCGTTGTTCCGGATGCGGGGCAACGCACTTCAAACTTCAAGATGGAATGGAATACATGCTCAAGCAAATTGAGTTTGCCTGCGCCGGGATTCTGCTGGTTGCGGTCGTCATTCTTGTCGGTGTTGCGTCAATTGCCAGGGCCATGGGATCACCGATTATCTGGTCGATTGAAATGGCCCAGCTGATTTTTGTCTGGCTTTGCATGCTGGCTGCAGACATTGGCATGCAGGAAAACCGGCATTTCGGCCTTCAGATCCTGCAGGACAACATATCCCCGAAAGCACGCGATCTGGTTGAGCTGTTCAACATCGTCGTGATCATCAGCTTCCTTGCGTTTCTGCTGTATTACGCGTGGGGCAACATGATTTTGATGCATCCCCGTCTTGTCGGCGCAACGCAAATCCATGCCTCTTACATCCATGCTTCGATGGTTGTCGGTCTGCTCCTTTTGATGCGGACCATGGTGTTTAAACTTGTCGAACGAATTCGAAGCAAGGGGCTGTTCTGATGCTGATACTGATTGCGGTACTGTTTACGGTTTTTCTGGTCATCGGAATGCCTGTCGCCTTTGCCCTGGCACTTGCTTCGGTGCCGGTCTTCATTCTGACCGGAGCCATGCCGCCAACCGTGGTGATCCAGAAAATGGTAACGGCAACACAAAGCTTCCCGCTTTTGGCCGTGCCGTTCTTTATCCTTGCCGGAAACCTGATGAATGTGACGGGGATTACGTTCCGCCTGGTCAAATTTGCCCGTCTGCTGACCGGCTGGATGGCCGGGGGACTGGCGCAGGTCTCCATCGTTTTAAGCTTCATGATGGGCGGGATTTCGGGCTCGGCTGTTGCCGATGCCTCTATGGAGGCGCGCCTTCTGGGCCCCAGCATGATCAAGCAGGGCTATTCCAAGGCATCGACCGCTGCGGTTCTTGCCTTCGGGTCGGTTATCACCGCGACCATTCCGCCAAGCATTGGTTTGATCCTGTTCGGGTTTGTGAATGAGGTTTCGATCGGTCGTCTGTTCCTCGCGGGTATTTTGCCCGGTATTTTCCTGACGATTGTTCTGATGATCACATCCTGGTTTGTGGCGCATAAAAACGGCTACAAACCCGATCTGCCAACGGTGCCGAGTGCAAAAGAACTTTGGTCGAGCTTTTCGGAAAGCATCTGGGCATTGGCATTTCCGGTCATTCTGATCGTCGGTTTCCGGTTCGGCCTGTTTACTGCGACCGAGGCAGGGGCTTTCCTTGTTTTCTATGCGCTTTGTGTCGGGTTTTTCGTTTATCGGGAACTGGACTGGAAAAAGCTTTACGAGGCAGTGACCGGTTCTGTTTCCGATCTTGGAATGGTGATGTTGCTGATCATTATGGCTGCCGTTCTTGGCTATGCCATGACCATCGAACGTGCACCCCAGCAGATCACCGAATTTGTCACAACGCTTACCGAAAACCCGGTTCTGATCCTGACCCTTGTTGTTGCGGTTCTTGTCATCAGTGGCATGTTCCTTGAAGGGGCGGCAAATATCCTTCTGGTCACACCGATTGTCATGCCGGTTCTGGTCAATGCCGGATATGACCCGGTCCATATGGGAATTTTGATCGTGACGCTGATCAACTTTGGCGGACTGACGCCGCCGGTCGGGGTCATCATGTTTACGGTTTGCGGCATTCTTGATGTCAAAACCGGTGCTTATACCCGGGCATCTATCCCGTTCTTCATTGCGATGGCGGTATTTTTCATTCTGATGGCGGCAGTGCCAAGCTTGACGTTGTTATTGCCCAACGCCTTGATGTAATTAGGGACCCAAAGGATGCAGGCATTGCGCAATTGCCGGGGAGTTGAGTGAAGATGAACACATTTATGGGCGGTTTCATGCCTGTTCAGGATGGCGGGATAAAAGCCAATGCGCATGTTCCGGCCTCGGCACTTGTGTATGAGGAAATCAGAAGCCGGATCATTTCGCTGGCACTTCCGCCTGAAACAACACTGGTTCGGGCGGAACTGGCCGAAAGCTTCAAAGTCAGCCAATCCCCGGTGCGTGAAGCCATCATGCGTCTGGAACAGGACGGGCTGGTTGCATCCTATCCCCAGTCGCGCACCATTGTGACCAAGATAGATGTTGCCCGCATTCGCGAAGAACATTTTCTGCGCGTTGCTGCGGAATGCGAAGTTGTTCGGCAATTGGCGGAAATGGGCGAAACCGGTGCGGTTGTCAAAGCCAAGGGCATTATAAAAATGCAGGAAGCGCTTGCAGGCGATATCGAACAGATCGATCTGTTCAAGCAGCTTGACGAGACGTTTCATGCCGCCCTGTTTACCGGTGTGAACCAGTCCAACCTGCATGTGCAGGTAACGGCGCGAAGCGGCCACCTGGCACGCGTTCGCATGCTTGATCTGCCGCGTGCAGGCAAAATGCTTTCGGTGCTTGAGGGGCACAAGGCGGTTATTGCAGCGATCCAGTCTGGTGATGGAAATCTGGCCAGTTCTGAAATGCGCAAGCACCTCTCAGGGACGATGGAACGTTTGCCGCAGATCGTCGAAGAAAACAGGGAACTGTTTTCATAAGTTTTGGCCTTCCTCCCGGGCGACCGGTGCAATCCGGCGAGGCATTCGTGGTAAATGCCCCGCCGGATTTTTGCTTGTCCGGATTTCGGGTGCCGAAGGGCTTTGCGGAACTGCTGCAATCGCATATCGTGTGGCTCCTGAACAGGAACAGAAATGCAAACAAGTTTTCGCCAGTACCGATCTGAAGCCGCCAGTCACAGCCATGATGATTTTCACCAGATCATCATTGCCGATCTTGGCATGCTTGAGCTTGAGATAGAGGGGCGTTGCGGATGTGTTTCCGGTCGCAGACTGGCCTTTGTTCCGGCGGGCGATACCCATGCCTATCGGGCGGTGGGGATGAACCGGTTTCTTGTGCTTGATGTCGATACCGAAGTCGCGGCACAGACTGGTCTTGAAAGGCTTTGGCATCAGGCGGGGGCATCGCCCTATCTTGAAGTCGTGGCGGGATATGCGGGACATTTGACCGGTCTTTTGCAGGGGCTTGAACAAAAGCGGGCGATATCGCGGATACGGCGCATCGCCCCTGACGGGCAGGGAAACCTGCAGTCGGAAAATCTGTCATTGCTGCATATGGCGGGAATTGCGACCTGCGAAAGTGCCTTTGCCGATGATGCCTTCATTTGCCAAACCTTGCGTGAGGTGCTTGGCCATTCGGCAGCCGCGCAGGGCCGCGATGCTGATTCCGGTCAGGGTATTCCAATGCGGTTGCAACGGTTGCTTGCCTGGATTGAACTGCGCCTGTCCGAACCGATTGGGATTTCTGAAATGGCAATGATTACAGCGCAATCGGAAAGCGCGCTATTTGCCACCTTCCAGCGCCATCTGGGGACAACGCCGATGCGATGGCTTGGGGAACAAAGATTGCAGCGCGCCCATGCGGTGCTTAGCGATCCGAAAAATACCATGACACTTGGCAATATCGCACGAGAGGTCGGCTTCACCGATCAAAGCGCGTTTTCACGTGCCTTTTCCCGGCGGTTCGGACATGCACCGATCGCGCTTCGGCGCGGGTCGGCCACGGCAAGTGATGGTTCATCCTACCAGTCGTAATCATCGGGAATATTCGATTTCAGATCGCTTCGTCGCACCAGCTCAAGGAAGGCCATCGCCGCCGGGGAAAGGGTGCGCCCGGATCGCCAGATCAATCCAATATGTCGCAGTAATTCCGGCTTTTCCAATGGCCGGAATATCAACGGTTCCCGCCCCAAAACCGGAAGGGTCAGCGCGGGCAGGGCTGTCACGCCCAAACCTTGTGAAACGAAGGCTCCGGCTGTGGCAAGATGGGACACCTCGAACCGGGGGCGGAAGGGAATGTTGTTTTGTGCGCAGGCTGCATCAATCAATGTGCGGACACTTGTGCCCGATGCCATGGCGACAATCGGCTCGGCAATCAGTTCTTCCCATGTGTAGGGACGTTTTTCATCAAGGATGCCGCCGGGCGCACCAACCGCAATGAATCGGTCCGTCAGCAGTTTTTGAAAGGACAGGTTATCGGTCGCCTGAACCACACCTGCGGTAAAACCAAGATCGGCCTGACCCATTTCGACTTCGCGGATCACACCGTCCGAAAGAACATCGTTGATCTGCACATCAATATCGGGATGAGCGTCCATGAAACTGGAAATCAGTGGCGGCAGCAAGCCGGCCGTAACGGATGGAAGACCGGCAATTGTCAGGCGTCCGCGTCGTGCGGCAAGATAGGAATCAAATTCAGACAGCGCATTTTCGGCCGTACCAAGCATCCGTTCGGCGAGATGACGAAAAACACGGCCCTGTTGGGTCAGGGCGACATTGCGCGTATCGCGGTCAAACAGGCGCGTGCCGGTGCGTTGTTCAAGTCGGCTGATTTGTCGGCTTAGTGCTGATCCCGAAAGGCCAAGTTTGTCTGCCGTTGCCCGAAAACTTCCGCTTTCGGACAAAAGAATGAAGGCCCGGATTTCATCCATGTCAATATTGATGCGTTTCATGCATTAATTATGTCATTTTAATCACTTCAGGCAACAAAAGTTATAGGGCAAGCTTTGGTATGGCTGACGGAAAACAAACTGAAAAATATCCGCAGTACAAAATGCCCCACGGAGCTTAGGGAGGAATATCCTATGAAAATGATGAAGATCGCTCTTGCCGGAGCGATGGCTATTGGCCTTTCGTTTCCGGCTTTCGCCCAGCAAAAGCTGCTGATTGGTTCGACCTCAGCATCATCAAGCCACTATGGCTACTTCGTTGCTGTGGCAAAACTGATCAATGACAATGTTGCCGATATCGAGGCATCGGTTGTTGAGACCGGTGCCACAATGGATAATTTGCGTCGTATCGAACGCAAACAGATTGACCTTGGGCTTGTGACGACAAACGTTGCCCAGCATGCCGTTGCCGGAACCAACAAGTTTGAAGGCCATGCAATGAATCTGGGGCTTTTGTGGGTTTATACCGGTGCACCACAAAACGTGATCGTGCGCGATGATGCTGGTGTCGAAAATCTTGCGGGTCTTGCCGATGTCCGCTTCAATCCGGGGATCAAGGGATCGGCAACAGAAAGCACAACCGAGGCGGTTTTCAATGCTCTTGGTCTGAGCGCGGATTACGTGCGTGGGTCGACAACGGATGTTGTCGACATGATCAAGGACAACCGTGTGGCGGGTTACGTAAAATCCGGTGCCGGTGAAAAGCTTGACAGTTCAACGATTGATATCGCGACCTTTACCCCCATTCGCGTGCTTGGCCTGACGGATGATCAGAAGGCAACCCTGATTGAAAAGATGCCGGATGTTTCCGTGGTTGATGTTCCGGCTGGTGCGGCGGATGGTGTTCCTGCCTACACGACCTGGAGCTTTGGCGTAGGTGTCGGTGCCGGTCCCGATCTGTCCGAAGAAACCGCTTATCAGATCGTTAAGGCGGCGATGGAAGACAAGGAAGTACAGGGGGCCGCGATGGCCAGTGTCAAAGGCGTTGATCTTGCGAAACTGACCCTGCAATACGCAACAATTCCGTTGCATCCGGGTGCTGCGAAATGGTTCCGTGAACAGGGGATCGAAATCCCGGCACGGCTTGATCCGGCGAAGCAATAAGTCAGCCATATAATCATATAAAAAGAATATCAGGGAAAATCGTCATGTTGGATCGCGTTCAAAGCGGGCTTGCACTGCTGGTTGGTGCCTTTGTTTTCTATACGGCAGCGACAGGACCATTTGAAAGTCTTATCCAGCGGGCGATTTTTCTTGCGCTGGTGGTTTGTCTGGGACTTGCAATCTATCCGTTGGGGCACGAACGGCCCTGGCGCAAACTGGGCATTTGCGTCGATGTGCTGATTGCCGCGATTACCCTTTGCGCATGCAGCTATATCGTTGTGAATTACGATGAAATCATGACTTCCTTGCCGTGGGCGACGACGCTGGACATGGTTTTGACAGCAGGACTTGTTCTCGCGGTTCTGGAAGTCGGTCGCCGTGCCGTGGGTATCATTTTCCCGGCACTGGTCGTGATCGGCCTGGCTTATGCACTATTGGGCGATAATCTTCCGGGCAACCTTGGTCATCGCGGCTTTGACGCTGCCTTTGTCACCGAAACCATTTTCCTTGGCGATCTTGGTGTTTGGGGCATGCTGACTGGGGTTGCGGCAACTGTTATTGCTGCCTTTGTACTGTTCGGGGCGCTTTTGCTGCATACCGGCGGCGGCCAAAGCTTTATGGACCTTGCCATGCGGTTGGGCGGTCGACAGGCGGGTGGTGCTGCGAAAATCGCAACCATTGCCAGCGGCCTGTTCGGGATGATTTCCGGATCGGCTGTTGCCAATGTTGCCACGACTGGCAACTTTACCATTCCGATGATGCGTCGACTTGGCTATCCGGCACCGTTTGCCGCAGCCGTCGAAGCAGTGGCGTCGACGGGCGGACAGATTGCACCGCCGATCATGGGGGCTGCGGCCTTTGTGATGGCGGAAATTCTTGGCATTTCGTATGTCGATGTGATGGTTGCTGCGGTCATTCCGGCTTTGCTGTTTTATCTTTCTGTTTTTGTCACCGTGCATATTGTTTCGGTTCGGCGCAACCTGCGCCTCGTGCCGGAAGATGAATTACCGTCATGGTCCGAAATTCTGAAATTGCGTCGTGTTTTGCCGATTGTTGCCGCCCTTTTGGGCCTTGGGATCGGGATATTCATGGGCCGGTCGGTTGCGACGTCTGCCTTTTACGGAATTGGGGGATTGCTTGTGGCATTTGTTGCCACATCCTATGGAGCCCTTTCGGCGAAAACCATGGCTCATCGCGTTCTGGCCGGGATTGCTGACGCCGGAAAAGGGATGGTGATCATTGGCGTGTTGCTTGCCGGGGCGCAAATCCTTGTTTCCATGATCAATCTGACTGGGATCGGGGTGACGCTAAGCTCGCTGATTGTCTCTTTTGCCGGTGATTCGACCGTTCTGGTGGCGATTGTGGTCGGTCTTGTCTGCATGGTGATGGGGATGGGATTGCCGACGACAGCCGCCTACGTGCTGGTTGCGGCGGTTCTTGCACCTGCGATGACGGCAGTCGGGGTTGAGCCGCTGACCGCACATTTGTTTGTGTTCTATTTTGCGACGATTTCAGTAATTACGCCGCCGGTTTGTGTTGCGGTATTTGTCGGGGCGGGAATTGCCGGGACCAACTGGCTGCCTGCGGCGATGGAGGCCGTGCGACTTGGCGCGATGACCTATGTCGTGCCCTTCATGTTGCTGATGTATCCGGGCATGACCGGCGGTGGCGGTGCATTATCGGTGCTTAATGCCCTTTTGTCCGGACTGGTTCTTGTGTTTGCGATCCCGGCTTTGTTGGGTGGGCAGCGTTTTTGGGGGCAGCTATGGCTTGATCGTGGCATGCTGGTTGTGGTGATCGTTCTCGCCCTTTGGCCCTTTGCCCTTGCCCCATTTATTGCTGTAGGTGTGCTTGCCACCGGGTTTTATTTTGGCAAAAAACAGCCTTCTGTTCCGGAGGTACCGCAATGAAAACCTTGCGGATCGGAACAGGTGCGGGTTTTGCAGGGGACAGAATAGAGCCTGCGGTCGAGCTGGTCAGGCACGGGGATCTCGATTACCTCGTATTTGAATGCCTGGCAGAACGCACCATTGCCCTTGCGCAGCAAGCAAGAATGGGTAATCCGGATGCCGGATATGACCCGTTGCTGGAACGGCGCATGAGGGCGGTATTGCCGATTTGCCGGGAAAAGGGTGTTCGCATCATTTCCAACATGGGGGCGGCAAACCCTTATGCCGCGGCACAAAAGACCTTGGCGGTGGCCCGCGAACTTGGTCTTTCCGGCTTGCGTGTCGCGGCTGTGACCGGGGATGATGTTTTGTCCGAGCTTGACCCGGAAACATTCCATATCGACGATGCAGGCTGCTTGTTGGGGGCGTTTGATCGGAAACTGGTTTCTGCCAATGCCTATCTTGGTGCGGGGCCTATTGTGGACGCACTGGCAACCGGGGCGGATGTTATCCTGACCGGGCGTGCGGCCGATCCTGCGATGTTTCTGGCACCCCAGATTTACGAGTTCGGCTGGGAAATGGATGACTGGACCAGGCTTGGACGCGGGACGCTGGTCGGGCATTTACTGGAATGCGGGGGGCAGATCACCGGCGGATACTTTGCCGATCCCGGCTTCAAGGATGTTCCGGATCTGGCCCGGCTTGGTTTTCCGTTAGCGGAAATTGACGAAAACGGTCAGGCGGTCATTACCAAGGTTAAAGGAACCGGTGGATGCGTTACTGCTGCAACCTGTAAGGAGCAGCTGCTTTACGAGGTTCACGATCCTGCCGCCTATCTTCAGCCTGATGTCATTGCCGACTTTTCCGGTGTGACAGTTTCGGAAATAGGTCCGGATCGTGTCGCGATTTCGGGCGGTGACGGCAAGCCAAGAACCGGTAAGCTTAAGGTTTCAATCGGGTATGTCGATTCCTGTATCGGTGAAGGGCAGATTTCATATGCTGGACCAGGTGCGCATGAACGCGGACATTTGGCGCTTGATATCCTGAAAGAACGCATTGGTCTTGCGGGTATCGACTGCCAGGAATTGCGAGGGGAACTTATTGGCGTTGATGCGGTGCTGGGCAGTGGTGCTGTCGACCAGCCTGGTTGTGTGCCCGAAGTGCGCGTACGTTTTGTCGGGCGTACCAACAATATTTCCGATGCCGCGCGTATTGGTGAAGAAGTCGAGAGTCTTTATCTGAACGGTCCGGCTGCGGGCGGTGGGGTGACTAAATCGGCGCGTGAAATCATTGCAATCGTTTCCGGTCTTCTGCCCGAAAAAGCGGTCAAAACCACTGTCGAGATATTGGAGGCCTGATGATGTTTTTACGCGATATCGCCCATTCCCGAACAGGTGACAAAGGCAATATTTCCAACATTTCCGTTATTGCCTATGACCCGGCACATTGGGACCGGATATTGGAAAAAGTCACCGCAGATCGCGTCAAACAGCACTTTGCCGGGCTGGTTGCGGGCGAGGTGATCCGCTATGAGTTGCCCGCTATTCAGGCGCTGAACTTTGTCATGCATGATGCCCTTGGTGGTGGCGTTACAAGGTCCCTGTCCCTTGATCCGCATGGCAAATGCCTTAGTTCCCTGATGCTGACCTTGTCCGTTGAATAAGGGCGACATTCCCGCCCTGTGATCAATAAATCCGGAGTTTGAGCAAAGACGTTTTCCCCATGGGGTGCTTTCATTTCCCCCGCGATTAGTTGAGCTCAGGGATGGCGTCCATGACTTTGCTTGATCAACGTACGAAGGCCACCATGATTGGGGGCATTGCGATTGTGCTTTGGGCAATGTTGGCTTTGTTCACAACAGAAGTCGGCTCCATCCCGCCTTTCCAACTGGTCAGTCTTTGTTTTTCTCTTGCGGCAATTTTCAGTTTCATCTGGATTGCGCGCGGTGGTTTTTCGGCCTTCGGGGCATTAAGACAGCCGATTGGTGCCTGGGTACTGGGTGTCGGTGGGCTGTTTGGCTATCATTTTTTCTATTTCGTTGCCCTAGCCAATGCGCCTGCGGTTGAAGCCAGTCTGATTGCCTATCTCTGGCCGCTTTTCATTGTGCTGCTTTCGGCCCTTTTGCCGGGCGAAAGATTGCATTGGTATCACATTGCCGGGGCGGTTCTTGGACTTTGCGGGGCTGCGGTTCTGGTGACCAAAGGGCAGGGCTTTGATTTTGATCCGGCTTATGGCGTTGGCTATGGGGCGGCGATGATTTGTTCCATCCTGTGGTCGGGCTATTCGGTGCTTAACCGGCGTTATCGCAATGTTCCGGTCGAAGCCGTTTGCGGTTTTTGCGCCGGGGCGGCGGTGCTGGGGTTCATAACGCATGGCGTGACTGAAATCTGGGTTATGCCTGATACCGGGCAGTGGCTTGCGATTGTCGTACTTGGGCTTGGCCCGGTCGGGGTTGCTTTCTTTGTCTGGGATTATGGCACCAAGCATGGCGATATTCAGGTTCTGGGTGTCGCGTCTTATGGTGCACCGTTACTCAGCACGATCCTGCTGATCGGTTTTGGCAAAGCCGAAGCAAGCCCGACCGTGATCGCGGGGTGCCTTTTGATTGTTGGTGGCGCGATTTTGGCTTCGATAAAAATGCTGCGACGGAAAACGGTTGTTGCGTGACCCAGGGCCTTGTTGGCGCTAGAACTGGATTAGCAAAGAAAATAAAAAGATCCGGAGCGCCCATAAATGACACAGCATATCCCCAAAGCCGAATTGCATCTGCATATGGAAGGCGCGTTGACGCCGGCACTGGTGCGGAAATTTGCCACCCGGAATGCAATCACCCTCCCGGACGGTATTTATGACGATCAGGATCGATATATCTGGTCGAATTTTCCTGAATTCCTGATGAGTTTTGACAAGGCGAGCGCGGCCATTCGCACTGGCAAGGATTATGCCGATCTGACCCACTGGTACCTTACAGAACAGGCCAAAGCCGGTGCGCTCTATGTCGAGATTTTCTGTTCACCGTCGCATGCGCTGGAATGCGGGATTTCATTTGATGATCATTTGAACGGCGTTGCCGAGGGCATCGACAGAGCCAAGAAGGAAACCGGGATTGTTGGTCGGATCATCATGACTTGCGTACGCCATATCGGACCGGAGAAGGCCGTTGGTGTGGCGACTGAGAGCGTTGCCTGCGGTCATCCCTATATTGTCGGGTTTGGCATGGGCGGGAATGAAAGCATGTTTTCGCAGGAAGTGTTTTATCCAGCCTTTAAAATTGCCGCCGACGCCGGGCTTGGCTGCACGACCCACGCAGGCGAGGTCGAGGGTCCGCAGAGTGTCTGGGACGCGATCGACAAATTGCCGGTAACTCGTATAGGACATGGCGTGCGATCCATTGAAGATCCAAAACTGGTCGAGCAACTGGTAAAGCGCGGCATCGTTTTGGAAGTGTGCCCGGGTTCGAACATTTCCCTGTCGGTTTATCCCGATTACGCGTCCCATCCGTTGCGCAGGCTTTACGATGCCGGGGTCAAGGTGACGTTGGGTTCCGACGATCCGCCATTTTTCGATACAACACTGGCGGAAGAATATCAGCGGGCCAAAGACGTGTTCGGCTTCAGCGCGGAAGAGCTTCGCGGGCTGACACGGACGGCTCTTGAAGCGGCGTTTGTAGATGCGGAAACAAAAGCCGCACTGATCGCGAAACTTGACGCCAACTGATGCAAAACGCCCCGGATATCCGGGGCGTTTTTTGTTCTGTTACCAAGGCGTTTTGCCAAGAAGCTTTTCCCCAAGCGGGGTCAGTTTTGCGCGATCATAGCGTGTCTGTTCCCAATTGCGCGGGTCGCCGGGGAAGGCGTGGCCGCGGGCTGGCAGGCGTTCGGACCAGCTTTTGGTCCGCCAATCGACAAGTTCCTGTTCTTCCGGTGTTGCCGGAGCCATCGAAATATACTGCGCAATGCGTGTCTGGTTAGACCGGTTGGCACGGATGCCATGTGCCAGCAGACTGTTGAAAATCAGAAGGTCACCGGCCAGCATCGGGATGCGTTTGGGTTCATAGGGAATATTGGCAATGTCCGGACGGAACGGATCGCGATCCTTTGGTGCGGTGGCAAGCCAATCGGCAAAATTGGCAAACAGGTCGGGCACGCACTGAAAACCACCCATATCATCATTGGTATCGACCAGCGATAAAACCCCCTGCACATTGATTGGCAACGGATCCTGACTGGTATCGGCGTCCCAGTGAATGAAGCCGTCAAAGGCACGCGCGCCGACATTGGGGGTATTAAGATTGGCGCGATCGATCGATACCCAAAGATCAGTGCGATCCCAGATATCGACAAAGGCATCATAAACCCGTGGTGTCTGGCGGTTATCCCACATTGATTGATGATGATAGGCTTCGACCATGCCGGAATTGTTCAATTCGGTCATGGCATGGTCGCGCATTTGCGGGCGGGACCAGCTTGCCGGATCATTCGGGTCCATTTCCTGAAATTCCCAAAGGAAATCGACAGTGGCCTTGATCTGTTCCGGCGGAACGGCATTTTTTACAACAACATAGCCATAGGTCTGCCAGTGTTTGAAATCTGCATCCGACAGCACACGCAGCGGCAGCGTTTTTTCAAGGTCGCGCAATTGCGTGCCGGTAACTTCCTTGACCGAGGCATTGCCGGGTCTGTTTGTATTCGGGCCGGTTGGGGCCATTGTCGCCGTGGTCGCGTTTGCAAGCATGCTCATGATTGTTTCCTCCCGCATGGTTCATGATGTTGGAACCATTCTAGGGTCCTGCAATGATTGCGCCCACTGACAGGGCGGACATAATATGATACTATTCGGCCAAGTTAATCGATTGCGATAGCCGTATAAGCGGGCATTTGAATGAAGCTTCTGTTCGAACATGTGAAAATTGCACCGGACCGGTCATGGCGTGGCTTGCATCGGAACCTGCGTGCGATCCCGTTCGAGTGGCATTTTCATCCGGAATATGAACTGACCCTGACGCTTGGAAGTGAGGGGCAACGCTATGTCGGGGATCATATCGGTTCTTACGGTGACGATGATCTGGTGTTGTTGGGCCCGAACCTGCCCCATACATGGCATTCGGACAATGCCGCCCCGCCCGCAGCCGGGAAAATCGACATGGGGGCCTATGATCTTGATTTGCAGGCAAAGTCGGGCGAACGGCCACATCAGGCCTTTGTGTTCTGGTTTACGGCCGATTGGATCAATAATGTTTGTGCAACGATGCCAGAATTTGCGCGTTTGCGACCTGCCCTGACAGATGCGAGGCGGGGGGTGAAGTTCGATGCCCTGACCGCGCGAAAGGTTGCAGCCTTTACGCCCCGGTTTGATGCCGGCGATCCGGCCGACCGCTTATTGTTGCTGATAGAGGTAATACGGGTTTTGCTGGATGCGCGGGAACGGATACCGCTGGCGTCTGAGCGGTTTGATGCAACGGTGCCCGATTATCACGAGGCAACCCGGCTTGGCCGGGTTCTGGATATTTTGCATTCGCACTATGTCGAGCAGATTGGCAGCGCCGAAATAGCCCATCAGACCGGCATGAGCGAACGGACACTGCGCCGGTTTTTTAAACGCCATACAGGATCAAGCGTTCAGGATTATCTGATGGGGTTGCGGCTCGGGCGGGCGGTATCGCTGCTGCTGTCTTCGGACCTTCCGATCTATCGGGTGGCGGAGGAAGCCGGTTTCCAGAACCTGTCGCATTTTAATCGGCAATTTTCCCGTCATCGTGGCATGCCGCCGAGCCGGTTTCGGCGGGACCGGTTTGAAAAGGGGATATTGCAGGCGGTATGAGGGCGAACATCGCCTATCAGAAACCGGGCAGGGTCCAGTTGTGGTGGTGATTTGCCAGATGCTGGTCGAACGCCTGCCAGAAAAGGGCGCGGAAATGATCGCTTTCCTGAAGGATTTCGTGGCGGGATTCAGGGATTTCGACCATGGTGACGGATGGATGATCACCAAACAGTTCCTGTGTGGCGCGGTTGCTGACCACCTGATCGTTTCCTGATAGGACCATTGTAATCGGGGGCAGGGGGGCAGCCGCAAAATCATTGTCAGGCACCACGCGACGTGACAATTCCGCCTGAGCCCGGAAGCAGGCATCAAGCCAACCTGCTGATACCCCGCCAACCACCAGATCGGGATTGTCCTGCAAACAGGTGACGTTGCGTTCATAGCGCGCACGATCCGATGTCAGCAGATTGTCATCGGCAAAGGGTTGTAATGGCGAAAGCAGCTTTTGCCCCGGCAGGAACTGTTTATTGAACCCGTATCGGCAAAGGCCGGCTGACAGAAACTGTGCAGCAAGCGCAATCCAGTCCGGACCGCCAAGCCCGAAGAACGGGGCAATCATGACGGCACTGCCAAACAGGTCCGGGTTTTCAAGCAACATATGCATACCGACCAACCCACCGGTCGAATGAGTTAGAAGCAGATCACAGCGGGTATTGTGCTGATTGGCCAGATGCCGGAGCACATCATGGGTGTCTTCGACATAATGTCCGACATCACCAACATAACCCATATGGCTTTCCGTCACTTCGCGGGTCGATCCGCCCTGACCGCGAAAATCAAATGTGACGCATCCAAGCCCGCGTTCCGCAAGTTCGCGTGCTGTTTCATCATATCGTTCGATAAATTCACCGCGTCCCTGAAGGATCAGGACATGACCAAGGGCATTTTCGGGGGAATACAGGGCATAACGCAATGTCAGGCCGCTTTGTCCGGTAAAACGATCAATGGCAAATGTCATGTCTTCGCGAGCTTCTTATCCGGTGGTCGGAGGGCGATCAGCATTGTTCATCAATTTGCGGTCTTTCCGGGGACTTCCAGTGACACTTCAATGAAATGGGTCATCTTATCAAGCATGCTGACGAAGTCCGGGTTGAAGGTGCCGCGTCGCAGGCTGCCTGGTGATGCGGATTCCGCCAGATTGAGTTCGCCGTAAACGGCATCGCTGCTGGTTTGGCATTTGCTGTTGGGGCTTTGCTCGTCGTAATGATCGCAACGACGGATGACGCCATCCATGCCGTAATGTGGATTTTCAGGGCGCATGGTAATCGCGGTATGGGCGTGGTTCAGGGTACGCCAGTCCGGATCGGCAGATTTGACAATGTCGACACCGTCGCACAACGGATGTTCGTCAATCAGGTGTTCTTCACCCTGATACCAGATCAGGCGTTTGTTGTTGTTTGTCACCTTGCTGCAGAAGAAATTTGCGGCCAGTAAGGGATCAACTGTTCGGTCATCTGAACTGACGACCATGAAGACGGGAATATCGAACGCATCCATGGTGCCATTGCGATAGGGTTCTGTCAGGAGGTGGAATTCGGCGGCTGCATTCATTGCCATCGAGCCGTATTTGGCGGCATCGCTATTTTCACCCTGTCCAACCCAGCTTTGGACATAACGGGCATAGGGTGTCAGCCAGGCCTGATCGCTTTTGGCCGAAAAACCGGGAGATAGCAAAACCATTGCCGTCATGCGCGGATCGCGGCGGCGAGCATCAAATTCCCGTCCGATCAGGGCTGCCCCCATCGAATAGCCGATGGTGATGATGTGATCGGTACCATCGGTGAAGCCATCCATGCCGTAGCGAACCGTTTCGATCCATTCCTCGTAGGTTACGTCCAAAAGATCACCCGGCACGGTGCCATGCCCCGGAAGCAGGACGCCATGGAAGGTTGCGCATGGGAATTTGGATGTTAGCGTATCGCGGATATCGGTCATTAGAAACGGACTGTCTGTCAGGCCGTGCACCATCAGGAAGCCAACATCCCTGCCGTGTGCCGTATCGTTTCCGGCGGCATCGCAGGCAGCCTTATCCGGACCTGTGGCAAAGGGGGCTCGCATTGCGACCACCTGATCTAGGTTGTATTGACCAAATGGGGCGGCTTCCTGATCAAAGCGCTTGGATTTCAGGGCGGAGCGAAGCTGTTCGCTGGTTTTTTTGACGTAATCGTCAAACGGTTCGTTCGTCGCTGGTGCGGCGATGGCAAGACCGGATGGATCATGTTGCGGATCTTCAAAAAAGCATCCCGAAAGTGCGAGGGTCGCCGGAAGGGTAACCGCGACAAGTGTCGAACGCACAAAGCCGTTTACGGACATGGGATGCTTCCTTCCATCATTTCTGTTTGCAGGCGTGTCCGATAAACTCTAACTCAGGCTGGATTATGACGCGACTAACAAAAAAGCGGCCCGAAACGGACCGCTTTAAAGCAGGCTGGCAAATCAGGCACTTATTCCATGATTTCCCAGCTATGTGTGATTTCGGCAGCCTTTGAAAGCATGATCGAGGCCGAACAATATTTTTCGGCTGACAGTTCAACCGCACGGGCCAGTTTGGCCTCGTTCAGGTTTTCACCCTTTGCCTTGAAATGCAGATGGATTTTCGTGAACACCTTGGGATCGGTTTCAGCACGCTCGGCTTTGACATCTGCCTGAACGTCAATGACCTTTTCACGGCCTTTCTGGAGGATATGCACGACGTCAATCGATGAACATCCTGCCAGCCCCAGAAGCAGCATTTCCATCGGGCTCGGGCCAAAGCCGGTGTCCCTGTTGCCATCCATGACCACTCCGTGGCCAGATCCACTGGCGCCGGTGAAGGTCAGATTTTCAAGCCACTTTACGCGTGCTTCCATGATCGGGTTCCTTGTCTCTAGAATTCCATGCTTCATCGTCTAGCCTGCCTGACCGGATCGTGCAAGCCGTGATCGCACCAGGCAGTTACAGGTTGAAAAACATCAAATGCAGGGGTGTAAAACTGTTATAGGAGTTTTTACCTTAACAGGAGATAATGTATGTCATTCCAGACCGTTATCGCCAAGGAGGGTAAGTCATGACGCAGGATGCCGGACGCAGCAAAAGCCGTTTCATGATGGCCATGGAACATGTTTTGCGTGAAGTGAACCATGAAGTCATCAGTCCTGCGATTCCTGATATGAGCGTCGATACGGCCTTGCCGCTGATTATCAACGTCGCCAAGCTTCGTGCCGATTATCTCAAATATGCTTTCAAGCTCAGTGCGGACCGCAAGGATAATCACCCGACGGCCGAAGAACTGGCGAAGCTTAAGCATCTGCGCGAAAGCTATCAGGAGATGCTGGCAGCAGCCCGGGAACTCGAACATTGCATTGATCGGGGATATATTGATCTGCCGGTTGGAGATAAAAAATCCTGACGGATTGGCGCTGGCCGCAAGAGCAGTCTTGCCATATACTTACGTATGCAATAAGAGCCTTGTAAAAGGCCTTCTAATGGGTCTGGATTTACAAAAGATCCAATGGTTTTGGGGCATTATAGATAACACGGGAAAGGGAGTGCGTCGCAAAGCGGCGCGTACGTGTATTGTCAATTGCTCCGGACGTCGTCGCCACAGCAGCACTGGCGCGTGACGGCATTATATTTATCGGTTCGTCCGATCTTAAAATCGTTCATGCCAACCCGGTTGCGGTTAATCTTTTTAACGCATCGAAATCGGCTTTGCGTGACGGCAGCGAAATCAAACAGTTTCTTGCATTTCTGGCGAAAAATGCTGAATTCGCCTCGGGTGATGGTGTTGGAGCCGTGCGCGAGACGCTTGGCCTGATTTCCGGTAAAACAGCCAAGGCGGACTTGCCCGCGTTTCAGACGGGCGGTAAAAAAGTCACATGGCGCAAGGCCGAAGGTCCCGAAGGTCTGACTGCGCTGGTCTTTCGCGAAGCAGGCAAGGCCGAGGAGCTTGCCAAGGCTTTGTCCGATCACAAGATTTTCATCCAGCATTTAATCGATGTTCTGCCGATCCCGGTTTACCTTAAAAATCTGGATGGTGTGATTAACCGTTGCAATGACGCGTTTGCAGAGTTGATCGGCCATGAACCCAAAAAGGTGATCGGTAGCAAACTTGCCGATGTCGCCTCTAAGCCATTGGTCGCGCAGATTACCGATTACGAAGCACCACTACTGATATCCGAAGGGCATGTGCGGCACGAAATCGATTTCGAAATGGGTGGTGTTGAAAAATCAGCATTATTTGCTGTTGCAAGTCTGAAAGGTCCAAGTGGTTCGATTGCCGGGACCATCGGTTCGCTGATTGATGTCACATCGTTGAAACGTGCGCAGGCCGAAGTTGCTGCGGCGGCGCAACGTTTGACGGGATTGCTTGAAAAAGCCCCTATTGGTGTTGGCATATCCAGCCGGGATGGTGGTGAATTCCGGTTCTTCAACAAAATGTTCGGCAATCTTCTGGCACTGAACAGTGACGAGACGATGCCAACCGATACGGTCCTTCTTTCGGAACGTTACCGCGAAAAAAGCCTTCAGGATATGGATATGCTCGGCGAATTGCAGGATGTCGAGCTTCGTATTCGTCGCCCGGCGGATTCCGACGCAAGATGGCTTAAAACATCGATGGAGCCGCTCACATTCGAAGGACAGGAATCCGTTCTTTGGTGGCTAAGCGACATCACCAAGCAGAAACTCGCCGCGCGTGAATTACAGAACAAGGCGAATAACGACGAACTGACAGGTCTGGCCAACCGTGCGCGCTATATGCAGAAACTTTCGCAGTGCGAGACGGTTCTGCGAGGTACAAATACTGCGGCGTCGATCTTTCTGCTTGATCTGGACGGCTTTAAGGCGGTCAACGATACTTTGGGGCATGCGGCGGGTGACTGGGTTCTTATCGAGACAGCGAAGCGTCTTAAACGGGTTGCACGTCGCGCCGAAGAAGTAGCCCGCTTGGGCGGGGACGAGTTCACCCTGTTCTTTATTAACAAGGGTGATGAAAATGAAATGGCCACTCTGGCTGATGAGATCATTACCGAGATTTCCAAGCCCTATGTATGGGAAGGAAATGCGTGCGATATCGGTGCATCCATCGGTTTTACCGTTTTTGATGCCGGTTATTGCGACATGAGCGAACAATTGCGCCGTGCGGACAAGGCTATGTACGAGGCCAAAGCCGCGGGCAAGGGACAGGCATGTTTTTATCGACCGGAACTTGAACCTGACCTGCATAGGGATGACAGTACCTAACGCGGATGCTGGTAATAAGCTTTTGTTTGGGGTGAGAAAACTAAAACAAAAGTGACAAACAAAAACGCCCGGCACATAGCCGGGCGTTTCGTGTTCGATGGTCCTTTCTTGTGAAAGGATCAGCCGCTGTAGTACATGTCGAATTCGACCGGGTGCGGCGACTGTTCGAAGCGGATAACTTCTTCCATTTTCAGAGCGATGTATGCGTCGATCAGGTCGTCGCTCATCACATCGCCTTTTTTCAGGAAGTCGCGGTCTGCGTCGAGGCTGTCAAGTGCTTCATGGAGCGAACGGCAAACGGTCGGGACTTCTTTGAGCTCTTCCGGCGGAAGGTCATAGAGGTTTTTGTCCATTGCATCGCCCGGGTGGATCTTGTTCTCGATGCCATCAAGGCCAGCCATCAGCATTGCGGTGAATGCCAGATACGGGTTGGCAAGCGGATCAGGGAAGCGGATCTCGACGCGCTTGCCCTTCGGCGAAGCGGTATACGGGATACGGCAGGAAGCCGAACGGTTGCGAGCCGAGTAAGCCAGAAGAACCGGTGCTTCGAAGCCCGGGACCAGACGCTTGTAGGAGTTGGTCGTCGGGTTGGTGAAAGCATTCAGTGCTTTGGCGTGCTTGATGATGCCGCCGATATAGTACAGGGCGGTGTCAGACAGGTCAGCATAACCGTTACCTGCGAACAGCGGCTTGCCTTCGTGCCAGATCGACTGGTGGGTATGCATGCCCGAACCGTTGTCACCGAAGACCGGCTTCGGCATGAAGGTTGCGGTTTTGCCATACTGGTGTGCAACCATGTGGATGCAGTATTTGTAAATCTGAACGGCGTCGGCATGCTCGATCAGGGTGCCGAATGCGATACCCAGTTCGTGCTGCGACGGTGCAACTTCGTGGTGGTGCTTTTCGCAACGCACGCCCATTTCGTTGATATAGTTGACCATTTCGGCACGGATGTCGTTGGCCGAGTCAACAGGCTGTACCGGGAAGTAGCCGCCCTTCGGACCCGGACGGTGGCCGCGGTTGCCGCCTTCGAATTCGGTGCCGGTGTTGTAGGGGCCTTCTTCGGAGTCCAACTGATAGCCCATGCCTTCGCCAGCGGTGGTCCAGCGAACGTCGTCAAACATGAAGAATTCCGGCTCTGCGCCGAAATATGCAGTGTCGCCGATACCAGCGGATTTCATGTATGCGAGTGCGCGTTTCGCGGTCGAACGCGGGCAACGCTCGTAACCCTGGCCAGTGGCCGGTTCGATAACGTCACAAACGATGATCAGGGTCGGCTGTGCGGTGAACGGATCAACAACTGCGGTTGACGGATCCGGCATCAGGATCATGTCGGATTCGTTGATTTCTTTCCAGCCGGCGATCGACGAACCGTCGAACATAATGCCGTCAACAAAAACGTCTTCGTCGATCGTGCAGATGTCCTGCGCGGTGTGCTGCCATTTACCTTTGGTATCGGTAAAGCGCAGATCGACAAACTGGATGCCTTTTTCTTTGATAAGCTTAAGTACAGAAGCAGCGTCAGACATGATGCAACCCTTTAAAACTCAAAATTAGTGACCGTACGATGTTCAATGTCAGGTAACAGACCGATTAGATCGCGTCGTTGCCCCGTTCACCGGTACGAATGCGGATCGCGTCCTCAAGCGAGGAAACGAAGATTTTACCGTCACCGATACGACCGGTATGAGCGGCTTGCTGGATTGCCTCAATCGCACGCTCGACAAGCGTGTCCTCAACGACGATTTCCAACTTTACCTTCGGCAGGAAGTCCACAACATATTCGGCGCCGCGATACAGCTCCGTATGGCCTTTCTGTCGGCCGAAGCCTTTGGCTTCGGTAACGGTAATCCCTTTGAGGCCAATCTCCTGAAGGGCCTCTTTGACCTCGTCAAGCTTGAATGGCTTGATGATGGCTTCAATCTTTTTCATTAAGCGCCCTCTGCTTTTTGCGAGAGTTGCGTAGAACTCGGAAAGCTCAATTGCTTTGCCGCGTCAATTGCACGGGCCGTGCCAGTTTTGGCCCGCACGATCATTCTAAGGAGTCTCTGCGCGAAAACCCAGCAAAACCCATGAAATTTTTAAGATTTTCTTGAATGCATCTGGTCGACTTTTAGGCATAATGTTTAAAATTTATGCAAATGGTCTGCGTGCGTCGTGTTCAATGTGGTTTCCATCTATCCGTGCTTGCCTGATCAGCCCGCATCATGCGACAGAAAATACAGAAAACACGGACTATGACGGTTGGGGAAGGATCATATAATCTGTCTGCCAGAAATATGATCTCTGCCATCAGACATCTTAAATAAAAGGCCGGTTGCCACCGACCGGTATCGATACACAGATAAGGACGCCTCATGACCGAATTTGTCGGCAATCCTCTTTTCGCTTCGGGCGGCATCACGATTTTTGAAGTGATGAATGAACTGGCCCAGAAACATAATGCCATCAATCTGGGGCAGGGCGCACCAGATACCGACGGCCCGGCAGATATCCGTCAAGCTGCCGCGCGTGCGACGATGGAAATGTCAAACCAGTATCCGCCACTTGCCGGGGTGCCAGAACTGCTTCAGGCGGTTGCCGACCATAACAAGCGTTTTTATGGCATAGAGGTAGATCCGAAAAAAGAAGTCCTTGTTGCTGTGGGCGCGACCGAGGGGCTGGCAGATGTGATCCTTGGTCTGGTCGCACCCGGCGATGAGGTGATCCTGATCGAACCGCTTTATGACAGTTACCTTCCGATGGTGAAGCTGGCGGGGGGCATCCCCAAACTGGTGCGTGTTACTCCGCCAAGTTGGGACTTGCCGCGCAAAGAACTGGCGGCGGCGTTTTCGGATAAAACCAAGCTGATTCTGATCAATTCGCCGCAGAACCCCTGTTCAAAGGTGTATGGCGATGAGGAACTGCAATTCATTGCCGATCTATGCATCAAACACGATGTCATCGCGCTGTGTGACGAGGTTTATGAACATCTGGTCTTTGACGGGCGCAAACACCGTCCGCTGATGACCTTCCCCGGTATGCGCGACCGCACTGTGCGGATCGGATCGGCAGGCAAGACATTCTCGCTGACAGGATGGAAGATCGGGTACATCACGGCATGTGCCAAATTGATGGAGCCGATCAAAAAGGCACATCAGTTCCTTGTTTTCACTGTCCCGCCGGGGCTGCAGCACGGTGTGGCCTTCGGGCTTAACAAGGGTGATGATTATTTTGAGGGTTTTACGGCCGAAATGCAGGCAAAGCGCGATTTCCTGATGAAAGGTTTGAAGGAAGTCGGTTTTGGTGTTCTGGACTCTCAGGGTACTTATTTCATTACCTGCGATTTCCGTCCGCTCGGATATGATTGCGACGATGTCGAGTTTTGCCAGATAATGATCAAGGAAGCCGGTGTTGTCGCGATTCCGGTTTCAGCCTTCTATCAGGGTAAAGATGGCGGGGTGCGGAACTTTGTGCGGTTCTGCTTCTGCAAGCACGAAGAAAAAATGACCGAAGCCATCGAACGGATGAAAAAGGCTTTTGCGAAGTAGAGAAATGCCTTGGCGCATTATGAAACAGGCCGACAATTGTCGGCCTGTTTGCGTTTTAGGAGGGGGTGAACAGGGATCTGCTACAGCGTGCCCTGACCTTGCAGAGGAAGACCTGCATCCCGCCAATCCTGTTTGCCTTCGTGGTAATCGCGGACATTGCTGTAACCAAGATCGGACAGGGTATCGGCTGCAAGCCCGGAATTGCGGCACGGCCCATTCGCGCAATAGACCACGATGGGGGCTGTTTTGTCGGGCAGGACCTGCGTGACTTTTTCGGCGATCAGGTCATGGGGGATGTTGATCGCACCCGGTAAATGGGCATCGACATAATATTTTGCCGGAAGTGCTTCGATCAGGGTCGGGGCGTTTGGCCCGGCAAGGGCGGTTTTCAGTTCGTCGCGGGTGATTTTAACAGCCATCTGCCGTCTCCTTTATGTGACGTAGTGTTTGATTCCTTGATTATTGATGCGCTGTTTTGCGAAGTAAATTTGTGATAAATCACATATTGTGTGCACAAAAGCGAACGGTGATTTGGATGCTGGAATGGGATGATCTGCGACTGGTTCTGTCTGTGGCGCGGGCACGCAGTGTGACGCAGGCTGCGCGCCAAACCGGACTTCATCATTCAACCCTGTTTCGGCGTCTTGCAGATATCGAAGGGCGATTGGGCAATAAACTGTTCGAGCGTAATCAGGGCGACTATCAGCCAACCAATGCCGGGCAGGTGGCGATCGAGGCCGCTGAAAAGCTGGAAGGTGAATTGTCAATTTTGTCGCGCAAGCTGGCCGGGACGGATATCCGCCCGAGCGGTACAGTCAGGCTGACCACCACCGACACACTGCTTCATGCGGTTCTGGCCCCCGATCTTGCGGCGTTTGGGGTGGCTTTTCCTGAAATCACGTTGCAGGTTGTCACCGATAACCGTTTTTATGATTTGAACCGGCATGACGCCGATATTGCCATCCGCCCGGCGAACGCACCGGACGGCAGCCTTGTCGGACGCAGAATCGGTGCGATCACATCGGTGGTTTGTGGATCGGATGTTTTTGATGATTGCGAAAACGCACCCTGGATCACCTGCGATGAAAGCCTCGCGCATATCGCTGCCGCCCGATGGCGTGATAAAAACTTCGCTGATGGCCGGGTGGCGTTGCGCAGCAATTCACTTTTGAACGTTGCGCGTCTTGTTGATAGCGGCGCGGGCGTGGCCGTTTTACCGTATTTTCTGGCGCAGGCTTTCGCCAATATCCGGGCACTGGGTAAACCGATCAACGGACTGGATAATGATCTGTGGGTTTTGATCCATCATGATTTGCAGGCCGTGCCGCGTATCCGGGTATTCAATGAATTCATGTTTGCAAGATTAAAGGCCAAATCAGCACTGTTTGCCGGTGGGGCATGAACAAACAGCTCGTTATCTTCTGGCGCAAATAGCATTCCTGCGGCTGAATTCTGCCCTCAGGCGGGGAACCACATAATCGACAAAGGTGCGCACACGTGGCGTGGATAGCCGTCCCTCGGGGATGACAAGATGAACCGGGATGGGCGGTTCTTCGTCATCTGGCAGTAATATTCGCAATTCGCCCCGTTCGACATATTCGGCAATCTGATAGGAATATGCCCGCGTAACCCCTTTGCCTTCCACGGCAGAGGGCAGGGTGCCAGCAATGCCGTTGGCGATCAGGCGGGGTGTAAAACGCACGACCCGAGGCGCACGGTCGGCTGTTCTGGAGGGAAAGGACCATCCGGTTTCGCCTAACTGGGAATTGGCAATGCATTGATGGCCAGCCAAATCCACGATCTCGCGGATCGGTGGATTGTTATCCAGATAGAACGGCGATGCACACAGCAGGCGCCGGACTTCGCCCACGCGGATGGCTATCATGCTGGAGTCAGTCAGATGGGCGATACGCAATGCCACATCAATGCCTTCGTCAACAAGACTGACAATCCGGTCAAGCAACAGAAGCTTCGCCCGTACTGTTGGGTGCAGGTCAAGATAATCATCAAGTATCGGGCGCAGGATACCGGCCCCGCTGGTGATAGGGGCGGTTACGGTCAACAGACCGCGTGGTGCCTTTGTCTCGCTTTCTGCCAGAAGGTCGGCTTCTTCGATATCAATGAGGATGCGACGGCATGCAGAGGCATAGCGTTCACCCGCCTCGCTAAGACGAAGTGCACGTGTGGAACGGTGCAGTAATTGCACACCGATATGATTTTCCAGAAATGTCAAAGCCCGCGTGACTGCAGCCGGGGACCGGCCAAGCTTTCGTGCCGCCGCGGCAAGACTGCCTTCATCCAGGGCGGTGATGAAAACCTTCATTGCATCAATGCGGTCCATTATTCGTTCCTTAAATCGAAAGACTGAATTGCATTTTTCGCTAATTCCTTCGAATAGCGCAATTAATTAAACCATTGGTAACGCTGTTGCCCAATGGGCGAATTCAAATTTCCTGAACGGAAAGTATGGCCGTGACGCCTGTATCGTTCAGTTTTGTAAGGGATGAAGTCATGAGTAACGAACGGAAAGTTGCCATCATAACCGGTGCTTCCCAGGGCATTGGTGCCGGTGTTGTCAAGACCTATCGCGAACTGGGATATGCGGTGGTTGCCAATTCTCGCAATATCGCGGCTAGTGAAGATAACGAAGTCGTAACTGTTGCCGGTGATATTAGCGACCCGGTGATTGCGGCAAAGATTGTTGAAACTGCGGAAGACCGTTTTGGACGGATTGATACCCTGATCAATAATGCGGGCATTTTTATCAGCAAGCCGTTTCATGAATATTCTGCCGAAGATTTCGAGAATGTTCTGCGGGTGAATGTTGCCGGGTTCTTCCACATCACGCAGCGTGTCATTCCCCTGATGCTGCGGCAGGGGCGCGGTCATATCGTCCAGATTACAACTGGTTTGGTTCATCAGGCTCTGGCCGGTGTTCCATCCGGTTTGGCAACCCTTACAAAGGGCGGGTTGGACTCGGTAACCCGTGGGCTTGCGATTGAGTATGCCAAGCAGGGTATTCGTGTGAACGCCATTGCGCCGGGCATCATCAAAACACCGATGCATGCACCCGAACATTTCGAATTCTTCGAAGGCCTTCATCCGATGGGACGAATGGGCGAGGTTGAAAACATTTCTGATGCTGTTCGTTATCTCGAACTGGCCGACTTCGTTACCGGTGAAACCCTGAATGTCGATGGTGGTCAGCACGCCGGTCGCTGGTAACTCCGATGTTGATCCTAATTGTCGAGCCGGGCCAATGCCCAAGGAGAACAAGATGCCTTATGTGAATATCAAGATCACCCGTGAGGGAACCACCAAGGGAGAAACCAGCACCACGGTCAAAGAAAAGCAGGCCCTGATAAAGGGGGTTAGCGACCTTTTGTTCGAGGTTCTGGGCAAACCGCATAACAGCACCTTCGTTGTCATCGACGAAGTCGAGACAGATAACTGGGGCGTCGGCGGTATTCCGGTTACCGAGCATCGAAAACAGGCTGCGGCAAAGGCCGGTTGAAATCGGTTTCAAGCCAAATACAAGTACAAAGGGCGCAGCCGAATAGCTGCGCCCTTTTCTTCGTCTTCTTTTCAGTAGGTATCAGGAACTGACCATTTCCCAGCTTCCGGTACGTGCAGAGCGGCCCAGAGCATCGAGGATCTGCATATTGGCGATGGCGTCCTCGATCGGATAATCGATCGGGCTTTCGCCATTAAAGATCGCCGTCGCATTCTCTCCCTGCAGGGTATAGTGGTTGCAGATCGGGAATTTGATTTCGCGTGCTTCGTCAAAACCGGGCTGTTTTTGCGTGCCGATACGTATCAGTGCCGGATTTTCAGGGATCGGGTTGAACGGCATAATGATTTCTACGCGGCCTTCGGTGCCAAGGATATGAACGCGTTGCACGGCAGCCGACTGTGTGCCGCAAACAAAGCTTGCCTGAATGCCGCTTCCGAAATCGAGCATGCCCGAAACAAGCCGGTCGGTGCCGAATTTCGGATCCTTGTCCATCAGGGAAACCACACGCACCGGTTCCTTGCCGGTGATGTAGCGCGGGCCGACGATGCAGTAACAGCCGATATCAAGCAAACCGCCGCCGCCGATATCCTTTTTGTTACGAACATTGTTCGGATCGGCATTGAAATAGGTAAAGATGCTTTGCACCGCGGTGATCGTGCCGATCTGACCGCTTTCAACGAGCCGACGTGCTTCCTGCCACTGCGGATGATGACGGACCATGAAGGCCTCAAGTACATGCTTGCCGCTTTTGTCGCGCGCCGTGATCAGGCGCTTGGCATCTTCGGTGTCCAGTCCGATCGGTTTTTCGCACAGTACGTGTTTTCCTGCTTCCAGCGCCTTGATCGTCCATTCCACATGAAGATGGTTGGGCAGGGGATTATAGATTGCCTCGATTGACGGATCGGCCAACAGTTCTTCGTAGGAGCCATAGGCGCGCGGAATGCGCAGGCTTTGGGCGGTTTCGCGCGTTTTTTCAAGATCACGTCCGGCAATGGCAAGAATTTCAAGTTTGTCGCTTTCCTGCATGGCCGGAATGACCTTTTCCGTACCGATCTTTGCCGTACTGATGACGCCCCACTTCATTCCGATACTCCGTATTGTTTTCTCTTTGTGGCGCACATGACGGTTCAGGCCGGTGCGCCGTGTTAATTTCGCCCGGAATGGCGGGCGTGTTCAAGATATTGAATTGATTTAATTAGGCCACTTGCGCGATCACGCAAGATGTTCAAACGGATGGGATGCCTGTTCGGTTGGATTGGATGCAATGATATACCCGATGTTAAAACCCGCAGTCCCCCGGATTGTGCGACTTTGCGAAGTTCCGGGGAAAACAGGGCAAAAAAGTAAAAATATGCGCTTGACGTCGGGGGCTCCCGGCGATAAAAACCGCGCCACACGACGGCGGGTGTAGCTCAGGTGGTTAGAGCACCAGATTGTGGCTCTGGGGGCCGTGGGTTCAAGTCCCATCACTCGCCCCATGTGAAAAGGTCAGGCAGAAATGCCTGGCCTTTTGTCTTTCTGGCCGCTTTCCAATTCCAAAACGAGGACTGATCTGCTAGTTAGCCTGTGCGCTCGCGCCCATTCGTTTGTTCCGGTTCCGAGGAGGTCGCCCCCATGTCCGCAAACTCAGTAAATCGCATTACCCTTCGCCGCCCTGATGACTGGCATTTGCATCTGCGCGATGGCGCGATGCTTGAAGGGGTCATTGGTGAAACCAGCGAACACTTTGCGCGTGCGATCATCATGCCGAACCTTGTGCCGCCGGTGGTCAAGACCGAGGATGCGATAGCCTATCGTGACCGGATTAACGCGGTCATCCCGCAGGGGCATGATTTTACGCCGCTGATGACGCTTTACCTGACCGAAGGCAGCAATCCCGACGATATCGAAGAAGGATATCGAAATGGCGTGATTACGGCGTTGAAGCTGTATCCGGCCGGGGCTACGACGAATTCGGCAAGTGGAGTGCGCGATTTCGAGAAAGCGATGCCTGTGCTGGAACGCATGGCAAGTCTTGGTATTCCGCTTTGCGTGCACGGCGAAGTCACCGATCCCGAGATTGATATTTTCGACCGCGAGGCCGTGTTCATCGATCGCGTTCTTGATCCGCTGCGCAAGCGTTTGCCTGAACTTCGCGTGATCATGGAACACATCACCACCGAAGACGGCGTTGAATACGTCAAAGCCAATGACAAGAACCTTGGTGCGACGATCACGACGCACCACCTGATCATCAACCGCAATGCCATGCTTGTTGGGGGTATTCATCCGCATTTCTATTGCCTGCCGGTGGCCAAGCGTGAAAAACATCGTCTGGCGCTACGCAAGGCGGCGACAAGTGGCGATGTACGATTCTTTCTGGGGACTGACTCAGCGCCGCATACCGATGATCGCAAGGAAAGCGCGTGCGGTTGTGCCGGTATCTTTACCGCCAATAATACTGTCCAGCTTCTGGCGCATGTGTTCGAGCAAGAAGGAGCCTTGGACAAGCTTGAGGGCTTTGCCTCGGTCAATGGTCCGCAATTCTATGGTCTGCCGTTGAATGGCGACAAGATCACGCTGGAAAAGCGCGATGAGGCGGCAACATTCCCGGCCAGGATCGAAACCGGGGAGGGGCCTGTCACAGTGTTTGATCCGGGTTTCCCGATTTACTGGCACTATGCCGATTAGGGTTGCGCCCATCATGTTCAAAAGGGGCTTGCCATGCAGGCCCCTTTTTTCGTGGCTTCCGAGAAAACAGTCAGCCCGTAATATCGATATTGCCCGGTGCCGCGTTCAGTCCCAGTGTCATGCGGTAGCTTTCAGCCGCCGCAATCGCCTGTGTTGCGATCAGCGCGCTGATATTGCGTGATGCGCCCTGTGCAACATTGAAATCGGCCGATGATGTGCCGGGCATGGATGCTGCGCGCGATATGGCGGCCTGATTGGCAATCGCCGCAATCCCGTCAAGGCCCTGAAGCGGGTGAATGCTGACCTTGCCGCCCGTGGCATAAAGCCGCCCGTCGGGACCGGCGGTGTAGCTGTAACTGATCATTCCGGCATTCGCACCGGCAAGGGTCTGATGGCTTTCTTCCTCGGTCCGGACATTGGCGTCCCGTGCCTGCAATTCACGTACAATCTCGCGTTCGCGGTCGGTCAGAAGGGCCGGGTTGCTTGTTGGTCTGCGCGCACTTTCAGGTGTTTCCTCGCGCGCTTCGCGTTGTTGCGTGGCAGGACTTCGGGTGTCGGGTGCTGCTGCCCCCGGCAGGGTGCGAGGATCAAGCTGCTGAATGATGGTTACAATTGATGCTGCGCTGTTGACCGGCGAAGAAGGCGCGTTTGCCGCTATATCGGATGCCTGTGCGGCAGAGGTGGCTTCGTTGATCGGACGGATCGAAACGGCGGCAGACCTTAATTGTGGCCCAGCAGAACCATTACCGGCAGAACCAGAATCTGCCGATTGGTGTCCGGCACCGAGGAGGGCTCGGGTGGCAATGACCTGCCCCAATTGCCCGCCACTGCCGGGGATAAGCTGAATTGCACCGGCCTGTGTCATGGGATCATTATATATCAACTTGTGGTTAGGTGTATATAATTGGCGGTGCTGCCATCACGGCAGTTTGATGTGACCTTGAACGGCCCGTCGACCATAGAATGCAGGATCGCGGATGGATGGTGCCGGGGAAATGACATTTTGAAACGTTTATGGATGCCGGTCGTGACCGTGCTTTGGGCTATGTTGCCGGTGGTTGCATTCGCCGCACCGGATGCTGATCTTTGGCCGGCATGGCAGACCCATGACACTTCAAACGAAGCAGAAATTGATCATTCTCCCTGGCAAACGATTCTTGATCATCACCTGATTGTGGTTTCGTCGGGTGTCACAAAGTTCGATTATGCCGGGGCCAAATCATCAAGCCGTAAACAAATTTCAGACTACCTTGCCGCAATGCAATCCGTTGAAATCGATGGATACAGCCGCGAACAGCAAATGGCATTCTGGATCAATCTTTATAATGCGCAAACAGTTGCGGTGGTCCTGGATCATTATCCGGTCGACAGTATTCGCGGCATCAATATTTCGCCTGGCTGGTTCTCGGTGGGGCCGTGGGACAAAAAACTTCTGCTGGTCGAGGGACGGTCACTGAGTCTGAATGATATTGAACATCGCATCCTGCGTCCGATCTGGCAGGATCCCCGCATTCATTATGCGCTTAACTGTGCGTCGATTGGCTGTCCGGCACTGATGGCAACGGCCTATGACGGCAGCCGTATAGAAGAGCAACTTGATAAGGCTGCTTTGGCGTTCATTCGGGATGAACGCGCGGTGCGAGTGGCAGAAGATGGATCAGAGGTGGAGTTTTCATCGCTTTTTGACTGGTATCGATCCGATTTTGGCAAAAGCGATGCCGCATTTTCCGATCATCTGGCGCGCTATGCCGGATTGGAATTCGCAACATGGCTGAGCGTCCACGGCGATGACTTGCCAATCAGCGGCTATCATTATGACTGGTCATTGAACGATAGCGGTCCGTGAGTCGCGGTCATTCAGGCATCAGGCCGCATCCGGACGCAGGCCGGTCATACGCCAGTCATGGGGGACTGCACCGCTGCTGCGAACCCGGACAGGGCGCAATGGCAGGCGATTTTGCAGAACCTGATCAATCGTGTGACGAACGTCACTGGCAGAAATACCATCGTAGCGCATTAATGTCTGGACGATCGGATCGGCCAGCATTTCCTCAATGGTCAGTTCCTGATCCACATATTTCATTGCTCGCATCCCATTCATATTGTTGCGCTCACAGTAAAGCGATTGAAAATCATTCGCAACAATTAAGTTGTGCCCATTGTCTTTTTTCATCTTTTCGCTGCAAAAGCGTTGTGCTGCGTCAAAGCCCGGCAGGCGATTTCACGCTAGACAAGATGGGGCTTTATTTTTAGGTGGTGCCGATTGCAGGCCGTATTATGGGGCGGCTGATTTTCAGCTATTCGCTTGATTCTCGTGTTTTCTGGCTCTAACGCTGTCAGTTGGCTTTCGATGATCGATAAAGCCCAAAAACTGTGGCAAGAATAGGCTGGGAAGATGACACGTCCGGGAATTCGTGAATTTGCGTTGCTGTTTTTGCTGGCGCTGATGTGGGGCAGCTCGTTCACCTTCATCAAGATCGGTGTGCATGCCTATTCGCCGTTGGTGGTCGCAGCCGGGCGGCTGAGCGTTGCCGCACTCGTGCTTTGGGCCTTTGCTTTTATCCGGAAAAGTGACCTCCCAAAGGGGCGGCGCGCGTGGTGGTCTATCTTCTTTGTCGCGTTGCTGGGAAATGCTATCCCTTTTTTCCTGATCAGTTATGGCGAAACGGAAATCGATGCAGGGCTGGCGGCAATCCTGATGTCTGTCGTGCCGCTGACAACGGTGGCGCTGGCGCATTTCGTGACGCATGATGAAAAACTTTCGACGGGCAAGGCGCTTGGCGTGGTTCTTGGCACCATCGGTGTGATTGTTCTGGTCGGACCGGAAACCCTGACTGGGCTTGGCGGACAGCTTGTTTTTCAGCTGGCTGTTTTGATCGCGGCGGTGTGCTACGCGATTTCATCGCTGGTTGCGCGCAATCTGCGCGATCAGCCCCGCGTCGGATCTGCGGCGGTGATTCTGACTTTTGCCGCATTGATGCTCGCCCCCTTTGCGCTGTTTGTTGATCAGCCCTGGAATATGGGATGGGACGTTGATGGGGCGCTATCGATCCTGTATCTGGGGATTTTCCCGACCGGCATTGCCATGTTCCTGATTCTGTATCTGATTGCGCGTGCCGGCGCGAGCTTTGTGGTGTTTAACAATTACCTTGTGCCAGCCGTCGGTGTGATGGTCGGTTTTCTTGTGCTTCAGGAAGTGCCTCAGCCCACCAGCGTGATCGCGCTTGGCGTTATTCTGGCCGGGATTGCCGTTTCGCAGATACGTTTCGGGCGAAATACTGTCAGGGATAAGGATGTTGCCGAGATTGAATGTGACCCGGTAGCACCGATCATGACCGCACCCGATGGTAAAAAGTAGCCTTCAGGCCGGGCAATTTTGCTTAAAATACGATTATTTCGGTCGTTTGTGCCTAATGCCGGGACAGGCAGATTTGTCAATATTGTTTGTGCAGGACAAACCTGATACTTTCCGGCTCACTGGTCAGGCATATGTCCATATGTCACGCCGATTGAAGCATTTCTGATCAAGCGTTTAAGAGGTCACGGCTTTTGTCCACCAAAGAGACCAACCCAGATAGCCGCGATATTTTCCCGGTATCCATCGAACAAGAAATGCGCCGCAGCTACCTCGATTACGCGATGAGCGTGATCGTCAGCCGTGCGCTTCCAGACGTCCGTGACGGTTTGAAACCGGTTCACCGCCGCATTCTGTATGCGATGCATGAAAACGGCTTTGAATGGAACAAACCGTTCCGTAAGTCGGCCCGTGTGGTCGGGGACGTTATGGGTAAATATCACCCGCACGGCGATAGCGCGATTTACGACGCAATGGTTCGTATGGCGCAGGGGTTCTCCATGCGCTTGCCGCTGATTGACGGGCAGGGGAACTTCGGCTCGATGGACGGCGACAAGGCCGCCGCCATGCGTTACACCGAAGCCCGCATGGCCAAATCAGCCCACTTTCTGCTCGACGATATCGATAAGGAAACCATCGATTTCCGCGATAACTACGACGAAACCACCAAGGAACCATCGGTTCTGCCCGCACGCTTTCCGAACATGCTGGTCAATGGTGCGGGCGGTATCGCAGTCGGCATGGCCACCAATATTCCGCCGCACAACCTTGGTGAAGTTATTGATGGTTGCATGGCCTATGTCGATAATCCGGCCATTACCGTCGAAGGTCTGATGGAATTCGTGCATGGTCCGGATTTTCCGACCGGTGCGCTGATCCTTGGTCGTTCGGGTATTCACTCGGCCTTTAAGACCGGTCGTGGTTCTGTCGTTATGCGGGCACGTACCCATGTCGAGGAAATCCGCGCCAATCGCGAGGCCATCATCGTCACCGAAGTTCCCTATCAGGTGAACAAGGCGACGCTGATGGAAAAAATCGCGGAACTGGTCCGCGACAAAAAGATCGAAGGCATTTCCGATCTGCGTGACGAGTCTGACCGTTCGGGCGTTCGCATGGTTATCGAGATCAAGCGCGATGCGGTTGCCGATGTGGTTCTGAACCAGCTGTTCCGCTTTACCGCGCTTCAGACCTCGTTTGGTGTCAATATGCTGGCGCTGAACCGTGGCAAGCCGGAATTGATGAATCTGAAAGACATCATTCAGGCATTCGTTGAATTCCGCGAAGAAGTCATTACACGCCGGACCATTCACCTGCTGAAAAAGGCGCGTGAACGTGCCCACTTGGTGGTGGGGCTTGGCATTGCTGTTGCCAATATCGACGAAGTCATTCGTTTGATTCGTGCCGCGGCTGACCCGCAGATTGCACGTGAACAGCTGATGGAACGCAGTTGGCCGGCGGGCGATATTGTTCCGTTGATCGAGCTGATCGCCGATCCGAACCAGGTTGGTTCGGACGATGGCAATTATCGCCTGTCCGAAGCGCAGGCGCGCGCAATCCTTGAGCTGCGTCTGCATCGCCTGACCGGTCTGGAGCGTGATAAAATCGCGTCCGAATTGACCGAATTGGGTGAGAAGATCAAAGACTTCCTTGATATTCTTGGTTCGCGCGAACGCAAGATGATCATCCTGAAGGATGAACTGACGGAAATGCGCAACGAGTTTGCCAATGAACGTCGCAGTGAAATTCAGGAAGCCGAATTCGAACACGACATCGAAGACCTGATTGCCCGCGAAGAAATGGTCGTGACCGTTTCGCACAGCGGTTATATCCAGCGTGTTCCTCTGTCGACCTACCGCGCACAGCGTCGCGGTGGCAAAGGCCGTTCGGGCATGGCAACGCGCGAAGAGGATTTCGTATCCAAACTGTTCGTGGCCAACACCCACACCCCGGTTCTGTTCTTCAGTTCCGAGGGGATGGTTTACAAGATGAAAGTCTGGCGTCTGCCGCTGGGCACGCCGCAATCGCGCGGCAAGGCGCTTGTGAACCTGCTGCCGCTGTCCGAAGGCGAATATATCACAACGGTTCTGCCGCTTCCCGACGAGGAAGAATGGCCAAACCTGCATGTGATGTTTGCGACTTCGACCGGTAACGTCCGCCGTAACAGTCTTGCCGATTTCGTGAATGTGAAATCAAACGGCAAGATCGCCATGAAACTTGAAGAAGATCGTGGTGACAAACTGATTGCGGTTCAGACCTGTACCGATGATGACGATATTCTGCTGACGACCCGTCTGGGTAAATGCATTCGTTTCCGTGTCGGGGACGTTCGTGTCTTTACCGGCCGTAACTCGGTCGGTGTCCGCGGTATTCGTCTTGCGGACGAGGACGCGGTCATCGCGATGTCCGTCCTGTTTGGCAACCATGCCTCCATGGAAGAACGTGACGAGTATCTTTCGATTGCAAGCAAGCTGCGTCGTGAGGAAATCTCGGCTGATGATGCTTTGCCTTTGGAAATCCTTTCGCAGGAACGTTACGACGAACTTCTGGCGGGCGATCAACTGATCCTTTCGGTTACCGAAAACGGTTATGGCAAACGTACGTCTGCCTATGAATACCGTGTTACGGGCCGTGGTGGCCAGGGCTTTGCCAATATCGAGATGTCGGAACGTAACGGCAATGTCGCGGCGTCCTTCGTAATTGAAGAAGGCGACGAGCTGATGATGGTCACCAATGGTGGCAAGGTCATCCGTATGCCAACACATGATATCCGCATCGCTGGTCGCAAGACACAGGGGGTTACCCTGTTCCGTACGGCCGAAGATGAACAGGTTGTTGCTGTCGAACGTCTGTCAAATCTGGGCGATAATGGTGATGAGGAGCTTGAAGGCGAAGAAGGTGCAGAAGGCATCGAAATCGCGGCAGGCGAAGATGCACCGATCGTTGCTGATGATAGCAGCGAGGCAGTGGAAACCGGTTCTGACGACATCGACGAATAAAACGGAAGATCAATGAACGAACAGTCTTCAAACGCCTCACGTATCGGGATTTATCCGGGCACGTTTGACCCGGTAACCCAGGGGCATATGGACATTATTCGTCGCGCGACCCGCATCGTTGACAAGCTTATTGTCGGCGTTGCGGTTAATGCGGGAAAGGGCCCTATGTTTGGGGTCGAAGAACGTTGCGCACTGGTCGAAGAGGCTCTTAAGGCTGCGGGTGGCGAAGTTGCTGCCCGTACCATCGTGAAGCCGTTCGGATCGCTTCTCATGCAGTTTGCCCAGGAAAATGGGTCAAGCATCATCATTCGTGGTCTGAGGGCCGTTTCGGATTTCGAATATGAATTCCAGATGGCCGGAATGAATGCCCGTCTTGCCCCCAAGGTCGAGACGGTCTTTTTGATGGCGTCGGATAAACAGCAATTCGTGTCCTCACGCTTTGTGAAGGAAATCGCCCGTCTGGGCGGTAATGTTACCGAATTTGTGCCGGCAAACGTGCTGAAGCGACTGCACGAAAAGCTGGCCGAAGAAAAGGAATAGCGCACCCATGCGTCTTATTCGTCTCGCATCTCTTTTTATACTCGTATTAGGAATAGTGACCATGTCGAACGGTGGAATCGGCGGCGGTGCTCAGGCCCAGTCGGCCGATGCATCGCAGGATCTGGAAAATACCCTGTATCTGGATCTTGAAGCAGGTCGCGTTGTGATCAAGCTGCGCCCGGATCTGGCGCCCAAGCATGTCGAGCGTATCAAGGAACTGACCCGAGAAGGTTTCTATGATGGCCTGACCTTCCATCGTGTGATCGAAGGTTTCATGGCGCAGGGCGGTGATCCCAAAGGGGACGGTACCGGCGGATCTGGCCAGAAGCTTCCGGCGGAGTTTTCAAATGAACATCACGTGCGCGGCACTGTTTCGATGGCGCGTTCTGCCAATCCGAACAGTGCTGATTCGCAGTTCTTCATCGTCTTTGCCGACGCGCCGCATCTTGATGGACAATATACCATCTGGGGGCAGGTCGTATCGGGCATGGAATATGTTGATGGTCTGAAGCGCGGGGCTCCGTGGGCCAATGGCCGGGTTGCTGATCCGGACCATATTGTAAAAATGCAGGTCGCGGCTGACGCGCAATAAGCGTTTTGGTCCTCATAATGCAACCGAAAGCCGTCCTTGATCAGGGCGGCTTTCGCGTTTTGGGGCCAGAAAGCATAAAAACCCGGAAAATATGGAAAACAGGTGTTGACCGCAGCCGCCAGTCCCATTAAAACGCGCTTCACCAACGTTGAGGGCCCGTAGCTCAGTTGGTAGAGCAACTGACTTTTAATCAGTTGGCCACAGGTTCGAATCCTGTCGGGCTCACCAATAAGCCCCTGAAACCCAATCGGTTTCGGGGGCTTTTTCTTTTTCCGGATTTCCTATTGTGGTCACTATCATATTACCTTCCGTTCGATACCTGTGTCATTTTTTGACGGATCGGAAACAGGCCGGTTTTTGACGTTTTTTACCATTTGAATGGCTGTCATGCAGTTTGATCGAAAAAGGGGGGTTGACCCTTCGCGATCAGCGCATTAAAAGGCCGCTCACCAACGTTGAGGGCCCGTAGCTCAGTTGGTAGAGCAACTGACTTTTAATCAGTTGGCCACAGGTTCGAATCCTGTCGGGCTCACCATTTCAAAACCCCTGGAACCCAGATGTTCCGGGGGTTTTGCTTTCCGTGGTCTTTTCTACCTTCAAAAACCGATTCCGCCCAGTTTCAGGGCATGCGATGGGTACCGTTTTTCGGGTGATGCAATGCGGCCATGCGCGAAAAAAGCGCATCTTTTCGCAGTTGCGATTGCATCGCAATGTGATTTCTTGTAAGTAATGCAAATCAGTTTCAAACGCGCTGGAGCAGGACGTCCGGCGTTGATCGTATTTTGGATCGGAAGAGTTACATGCCTGAACCCGTAAACCAGCTGTCCGCATCACCAGATTCGCAGACCTCGCTCGGCCTTGATGGTGCCACCACGGATGCCGCTAACGGTGTGCTTACGCAAACAGCAGATGGGGCGGTAACCTTGGATCCCGAAACCGGTCTGCCGGTAGATGGTGCGTTGGTCACCACCGAAAGCACCATCGTGCCGGATGCCATCAGCAGCCTGCCGGTTTATGACCTTGTCGATCGTGCCGGGGTTGTTGGTTGGGTTCTGGCCGCACTTGCATTAATCGGAATGCTGATTTTCTTCTACAAGCTGGTCGGCTTTATCCGGCGTGGAATTTTTGCCGACGGTTTTGCCAAGGATGTCGAACGTCATCTTTCCAATGGTGACGATAAGCAGGTCGCGCAGATTCTGTCGCGCCGCCGTCATCCTGCTGCTCGCATCGGTCTGTTTGGCATGACATTATCCGTTGCCAATTCCGAAAACCGCGAAGCGGCATCCGATATTATTGCTTCGCACGCGCGCAAGGAAATTGATGGTCTGAACAGCGGTTTGCGAATTATGTCGGCGATTGCGGTGCTTAGCCCGCTTCTGGGCCTGCTGGGTACCGTTATGGGCATGATTGAAGCCTTCCAGAAGATGGAAGGTGCCGGAAGCCGCATTGACCCATCCGTGCTTTCGGGCGGTATCTGGCTTGCACTTCTGACCACGGCAATCGGCCTTGTTGTCGCCATCCCGGCGACCGCGTTTCACATGTGGATGCAGGGCGTTATCGCCCGTGCCGCTGCGGTCATGGAAGATGTCTGCACCATGGTGATCAATCGTGGTGAACTGGCTCAGAAGGGGGCGCTTCGCGCGTCGAATATCGCCGAGCTGCGCCAAGCGGCGGAATAAGCCCGAACAAGGTCGGAATACGCCCTATGCAATTGCGCGATCGAAATCGTGGTGCTTCGCCGATGATCGGCCTGACACCGCTGATTGATGTTGTCTTTATCCTGCTGATCTTTTTCATGCTGGCCTCCAGTTTCCTTGACTGGAAGGGTTTCGAGATGTCGGTGACTGTCACAGACGGTCAGGCGCGCAGCAGCAGCGACGTCCGTCCGGTAACGGTCAATGTTGATGCAAATGGTGGTTTGTCGCTGAATGGCGAAGCCGTGCCGATTTCCAATCTTGCCGCGGCCATTTTACGCAAACATGCTGGTGCCAGTGTTCATCTGCGCCCGGTCAACGGTGCCGATTTGCAGCATCTGATTGTTGTCATGGATGCGCTGGGACGCGGCGGTGTGACTGATGTGGATCTGATCGAATGAAGCGTCGTATCCAGGTCTCCGATGACAGCCCGGCACAGGAACCGATGTTGCCTTTGATCAACATCGTCTTTCTTTTGCTGATTTTCTTCATGATTGCAGGAAGCTTGCAAAAGCTGGGACCATTTGATGTGGACCCGCCGGCAAGTTCCACGGCCGAAAGCCAGCCCGAAGATACGATTGTGCTGTGGTTTGGCAAGAATGCCGAAATTGGCATTGATGATCGTCAGGGCAAGATTGCTGATCTGGCGGCTTTGCTACCAGCCGATTATGCCGGGCGGCCAGTCGAAATCCGGGCAGATCGCACCACCGAAGGCGCACGTGTCGTTGCCCTTTTGAAACGGTTGCAAGAGCTTGGCATTGAAAAGGTCCAGTTGATGACCGCCATGGAAGCAGATCAGGGCCAAGACGGATAGAAAATGTCGAAACGCATTGATTTCCTGATCGCGACCGGGTTGACCGGCATTGTTCTTGCCGGGGGTATTGTTCTTGCCATGCCTGAACCACAGCCTGCCGGTTGGGGCGGGGCGGGGGCCGTGCAAAGCATTAGCATCTCGCTAGGCAGCGGACAGGCGACCGAAGGTGAAGCTGAAACACCGGAAGAAAGTGCCGATTCCGAAGACAGCAAACAGGGTGAAAAACCGGTCGAGGAAGTAGAGCCTCAACCGGAACCCGTTCCCGAGCCGGTTGTTGAGCCGGAGCCCGAACCAGAGCCGGAACCGGTTGTCGAAACCGTGCCGGAGCCCGAACCCGAACCGGTTGTTGAACCGGAACCTGTTCCCGAACCTGTTGTCGAGGAAGTGGTCGAGCCCGAACCTGAACCGGTCCCCGAAGTCAGTCCTCTTTTGGCAGACGTTATGCCGGTCCGCAGAAAGCCCGAGCCACCCAAACCGACACCGGAACCGGCAAAAGCGCCCAAGCCTGTTGAAAAGGCCGCGGCCGAACCGGTCGAGCAGCCATCCGGCGGCCCGGTGGATTCAGTCAAATCCCAGGGGACGGTTGGCGAAGCAACCCAAAGCCAGGCCGCAAGTTCCGCGTCGGGCAGTGGCGGTGGTGCTGCAATGAGCAGCGCAGCCTTTGTCGATTACCAGACAGCTGTTGTGCAGATGCTAATGCGTTATCGCGAATATCCTGATCGCGCCAAACGGCGCGGGATCGAAGGGCAGAATATGGTCCGCCTGATTATCGAGCGCGATGGCACGGTTTCCCTCTTTGAAATGATTAGCCCGAGTGGCTCATCCATTCTGGATCGCGCGACGCAGGATATGATCGAACGGGTTAAACGTTTTCCGCCATTCCCCGAGGATATGGCGCGCTCAGAAATGACATTGACGATCCCGGTGATCTACGACCTTCGCTAAACAGAAAAATGCCAGTCCGGAAGACTGGCATTTTTTAGGACTGGCTTTTTTTTGTCAGAATGGCGGGCTTAGTCCGAACTGTCTTCCCAGACATATTCAATCTGTTCGCGCCATGCGAATTTATCCAGATGTGAAATGATGACGCCTTTCATGGCCTTGATCCCGTCGGCTTTCTCTGACTGTCCCTCAAAGCGCAGGGTGGTGTTATCGGCCTGAATGATGCATGGGCCCATCGGAAAGCTCACATGCCCCTTATCGGGGGTAAAATCGACTTCTACCTTATGGGCAAAGTGCTTGCACAGTTGTTGCAGATATTTGCGGGCATGTTCGGTCTGAACCGATCCTTTGGTTTTGAACATGGATTTACCGATCTCTGATGGTTTCTTATGAGGAAATTGATTGCAGGGGCTTAAGGTTGATCAAGGCCGATCCAGTAAACCCCATCCAGTGCCACCGGCTGGAACCGGTCAAAGAATTCGGCAAGGGTCGCGTCTGGATCAAGGTCGGAAAACTGATCGGGATGGAACCACTTCGCCATCGCCTGTAACAGTGTCACATTCATCGGCGTGTTATAGAAATGATGCCACGCGGCATAGACTTTGCCGTTTTTAACAGCGTCGAGCTGTGGCAAGCCGGTGCGTTCCATGTTCTTGGCCAAGGACGCGCGTGATGTTTCGGCATCGGCGTAGGTTCCAAGTATGATACGGCCCACATTCTCCTCGTCGGTCATTGTTGCCCCGCCAATTGCGGTCGCCACATATATATCCGGTTGATCGACCAGTAGCTGTTCGACTGAAATCTGGCTGATGACCCCGGGAATCCGGTCGGCGAAGATGTTTTGCCCACCCGCCATTTCAACAAATTTGCCGATCATCTGGTTGCCCATCGCCTCGCAGCAGGAACCATGCAGGCCAACCCGGCTCTCAAGGAAAACTTTGGGTTTGTCAGAGATGCCTTGTAGGCCGGATGTGACCTTGGCCAGATTGTCTTCATAGAATTTGATGAATGCCTCGGCCTGATCTTCCTTGCCCATCAGTTTGCCAAGAATGCGGATGCTTTTGGGGGTGTTTTCAAACGGTTCGCTGCGGAAGTCGATCATGACAACCGGGATATGAGCCGCCCCGAATTGTCTTAGGACCTCGTGGCTATCTGATCCGGGGCCATGACCACCGTTTATACCGAAAATTGCAACATCGGGTTCAACTGTAATCGCCTTTTCGACGCTGAATGTTGCTTCGCCACTGCGCCCCACCAACGGGATATCGTCAATTTCGGGAAATTTGGCCTGATATTGGGCAAAGGTTGCGGGATCAAGGTTTTTAAATTCGCCCATCATTCCGGCAACCCAGCGGACCGGATTTTCGGGGTCAAGGATGCCAAGGCTTGGCAAAAAGCGGCCTTCGCCAAGGATCATATGTTTAACGGGGACCTCAATGGTGACCTCGCGACCTGAGACATCGGTCAGCGTGATGGTTTCTTTGGCCTGGGCCAATCCGCCGATCATCGACGTGAGGGTTGCCAGAGCAAGAAGGCATTTGAATTTCATGGCAAAAGTCCTGCTGGAGTATTTATGGGGTGGCATACGTTCTGAAACGCCGAAATGGGCGGCACGAATGCCACCCATCACGGATTTCAAACCGGCTGGAAAATTGTCTGATCAGAACGTCACCTTTGCAGAAACAAGGAAGGTGCGTCCCGGTTCGTGATATGGTTCTCCGACTTGAGCACTGTCATAGCCCGGGGTTGCACGGTCGATATAGTCGCGATCAAAAATGTTCAGGGCATCAACGCGCAGGGTCACCGCGTTATTCAGAGCTTCCGGCGTCCATTCCCCGTAAAGATTGGCCACGAAATAGGTATCGAGTTTCGGGAAACCGTTTTCCTCGGGATCATCGTTTGCCAGAGCAAGTTCGGACGTTGTACCGACCCGCACACCAAGGTCATCCCATCCGTGTGCAACTTCAAAGGTGAAGATATCGCCCTGCAGAACGCCCTGATAGGATGCATTGGTGCTGAGAGGCGCATCACCATCTGTTTCGACATCCGTGTGGGAATAGGTCACACGGGCAAAACCCGGACCGTAGTTGTAAGCCGCTGACAGGTTGTAGCCCTGCGTGACGAGATCGATGGTTGTGTTGCGGTAAACCGTACTGCCAACCACGGATCCGGTCAGATCGTGGGAATCATCAATCTTGTTGTAGAATACGTTACCGTCAAGCGACCAGCCACCTTCGGAATAACGTGTGCCGACCTTGAAGTTTTTGGAGCGGGAAGGCGAAAATCCGTCATAATTCCAGACGCCACTGAAATTGTAGATCGCGGATTCACCAAGTGGAAGTCCGCCAAACTGTGTTCCAGCCCCGCCATAAACAGTCACCGTTTCAACGGCATCGTACTCGGTATTCACGTTGCCGCTTAGTCCGAATTCCTCGAAATCGGTTCCGTCAACGCCTTCGAACCACTGACGGTCTGCACGGCCACCAAATGATACGCGCCAGGCATCGGTCAGCGAAAGTCGGGCTTGCGAAAACGCACCGATGTTGGTTGTGGTTTCGCTATAGCTTCCGTCGCGGGGCGTGCGGTCATGGGTGCCGGTAGCTTCATCGTGATAGAAATCCAGACCGGCCGTCACATCGCCCATGCCGACATCAAATGTATTGGCAGCCTTGCCGTTGATGGTCTCGATCTCGGACTGTACATGATAGAAATTCGGACCGCCCTGAAGGCGGGGAACATCAAGATTGGTTTTACTGTAATTCAGGCTGAATTCCGGTGCCAGCAGGTCTCCCGGCATTTCATCGACATAGCTGACACCCAGCGATGTATCCTTGTAGGAAATCCATTGTGGCAGTTGCCCGCCAGCAAGCGATCCGAAGTTCGGCCGGGCAGGGCGTACGCCCTCGTCTTCAAAATGGCTGGCAAAGGCTTCGATCCGCGATCCCTCGTTCCCGGTAAACGCAAATTTTCCAAGCCCATTCTTGCTGCCATCTGCAGTGCCGACGACTTCGTCGCCGTCGCCATCCTCGTAGTTGCCCTGATTGCTATTCTGGACATAGCCAAGTGCTTCAAACCCATCATGCTGACCGGCAATCGTCAGCCATTCGCTAAAGCCTTTTGTATTGCTGTTATACTGGATTTTGGCGGATCCACCGAAAGGATCGTCCGGTGACAGAACGTCACGTGCATCCTTGGTTTCGTATGCCATCGATCCGCCAAGCGCGTTCGGTCCCGCGTCGGCAGGCGCGACACCGGACTCAACGCGCACGGTTTTGAGCATGCCCGGATCAATCAGTGCCGTGCCGATATGGTGATAGGTTGAGTCAACCTGACGTGTACCATCAATCTGGACATTGAGCTTGGTATTCTCGATGCCCTGCACATAGACCTTCTGGGAAATCTTGGTTGGCCCGCCAACAGTTACTGCGGCTTCTCCCGCGAAGACATCCTTGATGTCCTGGGGGTTGGTGCGGTCCAGTTGTTCCTGGGGGATCGTTACACCACCGGCCGCCGTTTGGGCGGTATACCGGCCAGCGGTGACTTCGATCGGCGTCAGGATGGTTTCGTTTTCGGCTTTGGTTTCTTGTGCGATGGCTGCGACCGGCAATACCGTCAGGGCAACGCCGGCAAGCAGGGTTGCGCGGCACAGGCCATAAACCGGTTGACGGCATTTGCCCGGCAATACCGGTCTGGATGACTGCGACATGCTGATTTCCTTATCAAATAAATTTGCCAAATGCGAATGATTTTGAATATTATTAGCTGGGTGGTCCGGGCAATCGTAATACCGTTTGCGAGATCGCCATTGATGTTTGCGAAAACACAAATATCGCGCGTGGCAGGAAATCAGGACTTGGAAAGGCTTTGATATGGCGTTTGATCAGCAGCATGCGCCGCACCGGGTGCGGCGTAATGTGACACGGCGCGAAACCATCACTGGCCAGCAGCTTGAGGATTTCGGAACAGCGTTGCCTGGAAACGCGGCTGACGGTATTCGTCGTCGCCCGATGATGAGCGGACGGTTATCCAACGACAATCTTCAGTCATTCCTGAATATTCACACCACCGATACCGTCAGCATGCAGGATGCTGCGGTGAAATTTCCGGTCAATCCGGCGGTAACTGTGGCGATCGTCTTGCGGGGCCGGGTACGTGGTGCGTTCGATAATGTCCCGTTTGACCTTGATGCCCGCATACAGCCGGTCGGGTTTATCTGGGCGTTATCCCAACCGGTCATGCTGCATCGAGAACTGCAAAAGGGTGACGATGTCAGCAAGGTGATGATTTCCGCAAAGTATGACTGGGTCGTCAAACGGGTTTGCAACGGTGACAGTCGACATGCAGCCATCAACGATTTCATTCATGCAGGGATTTCCGTGCGCCAATGGCAACCATCGCGTCGCGCAATCGCGCTTGCCGATCAATTGCTGTATCCGCCAACCGATGATCCGCTGTTTCGCGATTTATATGCCGAAAGCCGTGGATTGGAAATTCTCGCTGAGGCACTCGGGTCGCTGCGCCCGGACGCTGAATTTATCGCGGAGGGAAGTGCCGAACCCGACGCACTTGAACATCACCAGAAGGCCCAGGAAATTCGCGATTATATCAAAGACCATATTCTTGATGATCTGACATTGTCAGGGCTGTCTGAAAAGCTCGGCATGAGCATTGCCAGCCTGCAACGCATTTTCAAGAATGCCTATGGCACCACTGTCAAGGATTTCATCCGCGAGAGCCGCCTGATCGCAGCGCGCGATGCCATGGAAAAAGACGGCCTGACGATTGGTCAGGCCGCCTGGATGGCCGGATATTCAAGTCCGGCAAATTTTGCAACCGCGTTCAAACGGGTCTTTGGCATATCACCTTCCGATGCAAGGGACCGGTAAATCCGTTTTGCTCAACTGGTTTCTGTCAATCGAGATACAAAGTTGTTCACATCGGTCTTAAGCTGGCGGGAATGCTGTTTAAGAACCTGCGAAACCTTGTAAACTTCTTCTGCGACCGTTCCGGTGCGATGCGCGGTGCCGCTGACCGATTCCAAGCTGGTGTTGACATTGCCGTTTGCCGACGAAACGGATGTGATGTTCGTGCTGATTTCCGTGGTTGCAGCGGCTTGCTGTTCGACGGCCGCCGAAATGGCGGTGATGGAATCAACAATTGAACTTATCTGGCCTGCAACCTCGCGGATTGCTGTAACTGCGGCCGATGTATTCTGCTGCACATTGTTGATCTGGGTAGTGATATCGCCGGTTGCCTTTGCCGTCTGGTTGGCAAGGTTTTTGACCTCGCTTGCGACCACGGCAAAGCCTTTGCCCGCATCACCGGCGCGTGCTGCCTCGATGGTGGCGTTTAGCGCCAGAAGGTTGGTCTGATTTGCAATTTTGTCGATCAGATCGACAACCGTTCCGATTTGCTCGGCCGAGACATTCAGCGATTCAATGACATCCGACGTCGCCTGCACGGAACTTTCAACTTCGTTTGATACGGTCGAGGCACGCGAAATCTGGCTTGAAATCTCGCGAATGGAACTGTCAAGTTCTTCGGCCGATCCTGCCACTGTCGATGCATTTGAAGCCGATATCTCGGCGGCGGATTTTGCATTCTCCACCTGTTCGGTGGTTTGTCCCATGCTGCTGATCAGGGTTTCCGAGGCGCTTGACATGTCTTCTGCCGAACTTGCCAGTGCTTCGACGACCTTGGAGACGGTTGCCTCGAACTCGCCCGACATTTTCGCCAGACGGTTGCTGTATGTTTTCTGGGTTTCCTCGTAATAGACGGTGATTGCCATTTCCATATCGACAAGAATGGCATTGGTTGAGGCCGTCACGATTTGGGAAACTGCTGAATCTTTGCGGAAATATGCATAAAGAATATCGCAAAGCCGGGCGAGCAGAAAGTTATATGCCGAAACATAGGATTCAGGTGTCAAGCCGATGATTTCATGGGCTTTGCCGATCCGGCGCACATCGTCGTAATAGACCTGGTCAAATGTACCGTCGAACAGCTTTGCCCAGTGTTTGCGCTGTGCATTTTTCAAGCGTTCGATATTTGATGGATCACCGATAATTTTTGCCAGATCACCGCGGGCCATCACCTCGCGGTAAAATTCGTCCAGTATCGGGGCCAGATTTTTTTCGATTATTGGCCATGCCTTTTTCAGATGAGCCGCTTTCCTGTCATCAAAATCGATGAATTCAAGACGGCGTTTAAGTTCCTGATGCATTCTTGTCCCTCGTCGCTCGCTATCACAAATTTCCGGGGTGCGTGGCAGTATCTTAGGTTGGATATGAAGATTATAATGTTAACTATCCAAAAGGGTGGGGAAGGTTCGGTTTTGAAGTGAACTTTCAAAATATAATGTTTTCTGCCAATTGTTTGCAGCATTATCTAATAATATATGGCGCAACAAATGCAACTATGGCGGGTGTTTTGTGTGGCCAAGATCACGAATGTGTTTCTGGTACGTCGTCAGGCAGATCAATTCTGTCCCTGATGAACGCAAAGGAAACATCATGCCGATCAATGCCAACCAGTTGCGTCAATCCATTGTTCGTCCAGTTTTGCAAAATCTTGGTCTGTGGTCACAGGCCGCGGAAAATCTGATCATGGGAACCGCCGCCCAGGAAAGTGGCCTTGGCACCTATGTTGAACAGGTCGGCGGTGGTCCGGCCCGCGGGATTTTCCAGATGGAACCAGCAACCCTGAATGATTGCTATGTCAATTTTCTGGATTACCGGGCCGATCTGAAGGCCAAGATTGATGCCTATCTGGCGCCGCAACCGGACAAGGCAACGCAGTTGGCAACCAACAATGCCTATGCTGCTGCCATGTGCCGGGTTCGTTATATGCGGGTCAGTGCCGCCTTGCCCGATGCAAATGATATCCCCGGTCTCGCTGCCTATTGGAAGCAGTATTACAACACTGCCGGTGGCAAGGGGACGACGGACGAGTTTATCGCCAATTACAATCGTTACCTTGGCAGCAGCTAAGCTGCCCTAACGTCGGCGAAAAAATCCGCATTGTTCTACGCAAAAATAGTGGCATATGCGCGATCTTTTCGCCAAAATCCCCCAACGCTTAGCGGTGATTGCGCAAAAAATCACCAAAGTAAAAGAGTTTAGGGGGTTACAATGAAACGTCGTCAGTTCCTTAAAGGGGCCGGTATTGGTGCCGGTGCCGCGGTTGCGGCCAGTGTTGCCGCACCGGCCATCGTATCTGCACAGGAAAGCCTGAATTGGCGGATGGTCATGCCGTGGCCCAAAGGGACGCCGGGCCTTGGCACCAATGCCGAAAAATTTGCTGCCATGGTCAAGGAAATGTCCAATGGCCGTCTGAGCATTTCGGTGTTTGGTGCGGGCGAAATCGTCCCGCCGTTCGAATGCATGGATGCGGTCGAACAGGGCGTCGTCGAAATGGCGCACGGTACCCCTTATTACTGGCAGGGCAAGAACCCGGCGCTGAACTTCTTTTCGACCATTCCGTTTGGTCTGACGGCGTGGGAACTTTCCGCCTGGCTGCGTTTTGGTGGCGGGCAGGAGCTTTGGGAAGAAGCCTATGCTGAGTTTAATGTTGTGCCGTTTTATGCCGGTAACTCGGGCATGCAGGCAGGTGGCTGGTTTAACAAGGAAATCAACACCATTGACGACCTGAAGGGGCTTAAGGCCCGTTATGCCGGTCTTGGTGGCGAAGCGATGCGCCGTTTGGGGGCTAACATAACCATGTTGCCGCCGGGCGAAATTCTGCCTGCGATGCAGTCCGGTGCGATTGATGCCGCCGAATGGGTCGGTCCGTGGAGCGACCTTGCATTTGGCCTCTATCAGGTTGCCAAATTCTATTATACCCCGGCCTTCCATGAGCCCGGACCGGGCCTTGAAATCTTTATTTCCAAGGAAAAGTTCGATGCGCTTGGCGCCGATCTACAGGCGATCATCCGTTATGCAGCACAGGCGATTGCCGAAAACACGCTGGCCGACTTTACCTACAATAACCTGCAATCCTATCAGCCGTTGATCGACAAAGGGGTTGAAGTGCGCCAGTTCTCGGACGATGTCATTCTCGCACTGGCCGAACAGTCGAATGCCGCCGTCGAAGAGATTGCCGCCAAGAATGATCTGAGCGGCAGGATCGCTGAAAGCTATCTTGCGCTGGTCAAGAAAGCCGCCCGTTACGGCAAGGAATTCGAAGCGACCGGTCTTTTGCAGCGTGCAAAGGTCTGGGGCTACTAAGTTCGGATACGGAAATATAATCATCGGAAAACGGGGTTGCCTTCGGGCGGCCCCGTTTTTGTTTGTCACACTTAGGGGTGAAAATTGACAGGCCTTATATACAAGCCATGCGTATGGCGGGATGCTGCCTCCCGCAAAGATGAATTGTTGGGGGCGGCAAAAACGCTAACTTCGAACGCTTGCAAAGTTACGAATGTAATATTCGAAGCTGTTTTGCGCAAAAAATTGCCAATATGAATTGGGGAGCCCCACAATGAAACGTCGTCAGTTCCTGACGGGTGCCAGCATGGCCGCCGGTGCCTTTGCCGCCAGCAGTGTCGCACCTTCAATTGCCAAAGCCGATGAACAGATCCACTGGCGCATGGTGATGCCCTGGCCGAAAGGTACGCCGGGCCTTGGTGCCAATGGCGAAAAATTCGCCGAGCGCGTGACCAAAATGTCAGGCGGCCGCCTTAAGATCACCGTTTACGGTGCAGGCGAACTTGTTCCGGCATTCGAATGCATGGATGCGGTTGAGCAGGGCGTGGCCGAGTTGGCACATGGTACCCCCTATTACTGGGCGGGCAAGGATGCCGGTGTAAACTTCTTTTCGACGATCCCGTTCGGCCTGATGGGCTGGGAGCTTTCGGGCTGGCTGCGTTTTGGCGGCGGGCAGGAACTTTGGGACGAGCTTTATGCCCAGTTCAACGTCAAGCCGTTCGCAGCCGGGAATACCGGTTTGCAGGCAGGTGGCTGGTTCAACAAGGAAATCAACACCGTCGAGGACATCAAGGGCATCAAGATGCGCTATGCCGGGATCGGTGGTGAAGCCATGCGTCGCCTGGGTGCCAATGTGACGATGTTGCCCGCAGCCGAAATTCTGCCGGCCATGCAGTCTGGCGCGATTGATGCCGCCGAATGGGTTGGCCCGTGGAATGATTATGCGTTTGGTCTGACGCAGGTTGGCAAATACTATTACACCCCGGCCTTTGCCGAGCCGGGCACGGGTATTGAAGTGTTTGTCAACAAGGACAAATTCGCGGAATTGCCCGAAGACCTTCAGGAAATCTTTGCCGTCGCAGCACAGGCCAATCTTGAACAGACGCTGGCTGATTTCACCTTCCACAACATCCAGTCCTATCAGGCGGTGTTGGCCAAGGGGGCGGAAATCCGTCATTTCAGCGATGATGTGATTGCAGCGCTTGCGACCGAGGTCAAGGCAGCGGTCAAGGAAATTGCCGATCAGAACGAACTGAACGGCCGTATTCATGCGTCCTACATGGATTTCGTGAAAAAGGCTGCACCGTATGGCAAAGAGTTCGAAGCCACCGGTCTTTTGCAGCGTGCCAATGTCTGGGCCGATGCGTAACTGGATTTCGATCTGATCGTAGACGAAAAACAAAAGCGGCATCTTCGGATGCCGCTTTTTTCATGCCAATAGAACCGGCTCACAGAACCGGGGCAGATGCCTAATGCACGGTTGGCGAACCGGGGGGCATCGGAAGGTCGAAGGTGAATTTGTCCTGACCTTCATATTCTTCAAGCGCGATCCGCTTGACCAGTTCCGAACCCAGTGCCAGCGAGGTTTCAATCGCCCATTTAAGCTGATTTACCGCCCCTTCGTTACCCGCGGCGAGGGCTTCGGGGAGGATGCGTTCCTGCAGGAATTTGGCAACCCCGGCAAAGGCACGGGCGGCACTTTCGCAATTGGCGCGTTCAACAACAAAGCGTCCGGAATGTTCTATGGCGGTCGCGATGCCTGAAAGATGGCCCATCATGACCTTTATCTCGCGGTCGTCGCTTTCGGTTTTCTTTGCGACAAAGCGCAGAATTCCGGCGTAAAATCCATAATCGGAAGGCATGTCGGTCCTGATCGTTCTTGGTCTTTGGTCGGGTTTGGATTTGCGTCGTTTTAGTCCATAAGCGCGCCGTGGTATAGTCTAAACGCCAACCGCCTGATCTGGCGGCATTATCGATACGCGGAGCCATAAGCCGGATGCTTCAGGGCGGACTTATTTTCATTGTTGCCATGGCCTATATCGGGCTTCTGTTTGCGATTGCGCATTATGGTGACAAATATGCCGAAAAATGGCGGGCATCTCGCCTGAAGCCCAGCATCTATGCGCTTTCGATGGCGGTCTATTGCACGAGCTGGACGTTTTTCGGGTCGGTCGGGACCGCATCCACACGCGGCTGGGCGTTCCTGCCGATCTATATCGGCCCGATCATCATGATGGTTGTCGGCTTTGGCGTGATGACCAAGATCGCCACCGTGTGTCGCGAACAGAACATCACCTCCATCGCCGATTTTCTAGGCTCGCGATATGGCAAAAGCCAGAGTCTGGCCGCCCTTGTTGCGATCATTGCCGTGATCGGGGTTCTGGCCTATATCGCGCTTCAGCTTAAAGCGGTGTCGCTGTCATTCGATGTTCTGATCGGCGAGGTCGGCGAACAGATCGTGCGCCACAGTGCCGCAGATTTTTCCAAGGATACGGCGTTTTACGTCACCATTCTGATGGCGGTTTTCGCGATCCTGTTCGGGGTGCGTTATATCCATGCGTCCGAACATCATGACGGGCTGATCCTTGCAGTGGCGTTTGAAAGCCTGGTCAAGCTGGTGGCGCTTTTATTCGTCGGGCTGTTTGTGGTTTACGGCCTGTTTGACGGTTTTGGCGACATGCAAATTCGGGCCGCAGCCAATCCCGACATTACCGAAATGTTCAAGCCCGATGCCTGGCTGACATCGCATTTCTTCATTTCGACCCTGCTGGCGCTGTTTGCGATTTTCTGTCTGCCGCGCCAGTTCCATGTGACATTTGTTGAAAATGACGACAGCCGGAACCTGAAATCGGCGCGCTGGCTTTTTCCGGGCTATCTGATTGCGATCAATATTTTCGTCGTGCCGATTGCGATTGCCGGGATTCTGCTGTTTGGCGGTGATCCGGCGGTCAATCCGGATACGTTTGTTCTGACCCTGCCGTTGCTTGGCGGGGAAAACTGGCTGGCGGTGTTTGCCTTTGTCGGGGGGCTTTCGGCCAGTACCGGCATGGTGATCGTATCCTGTGTCGCGGTATCGACCATGGTCTGTAACGATCTGGTCATGCCGCTTTTGCTGCGGTCGCAGAAATTGCAGGGGCGTTTTGCGGGGGATGTCAGCCAGGTTCTGCTTAAAGTTCGCCGGGCCGCGATCATTGCCATCCTGTTTCTGGCCTATGGATTTTACCGGTTCCTGTCGGAAAAATACGCGCTGGCCGATATCGGGCTTTTGTCCTTTGCCGCGGTGGCGCAATTTGGCCCGGCGGTTCTGGCGGCGATTTACCTTAAATCGATCAACCGCACCGGGGTTCGCATCGGTCTGATTTCCGGTTTTGTGCTGTGGACCTATACCCTGCTTCTGCCAAGCTTTATCCAAAGCGGCCTGTTGCCGATGTCGATCCTGACGGACGGGCCGCTTGGCATTGGTATCCTGCGTCCGCAGGCGTTGCTGGGTGTGGGGATCGAGGACCATCTGACCCATGGGGTTGTCTGGTCGCTTGGGGTTAATTTCGTCCTGATGTTTGTCGGATCGGCGATTGGTGTGCAGGGTGTCACCCAGCGCCGTCAGGCCCAGCTTTTTGTCGATATCTATCGCAAGGATACCAAGGCGCGCAATGACACATGGCCCGGCCGCGTGACCCTTGGCGATCTTGAAGACCTTGCCGCGCGCTTCCTCGGCAAACACTGGGCGCAACGTGCGTTTCGCACTTACCTCAAGCAGCGCGGGGATGACAGCAAACGATCCGACATTGCCGATTTTGATGCGGCGAATTTCACCGAACACCTGTTGTCCGGTGCGGTCGGTGCGGCGTCATCGCGCGTGGTGATGGCGCTTCTGCTGCCCGATAAGGCCGTATCGCGCCGCGATGCGATGGAGCTTCTGGATGAAGCGTCCGAGGCGATCAAATTCAACCGGGACCTTTTGCTCAATACGCTTGAAAACATTTCGCAAGGGGTCGGGGTGTTTGACCAGAATTTGCGTCTGGCGACATGGAACCATCGCTTTATTGATCTGCTGGGTATCACCGCAAGCGACATTCAGGTCACGTTGCCATTATCGGAACTTGTGGATATCTGCCGCGACAATGGCGCACGGGCGGTGGATATCGATATCCTTCTGGGCCGCAATGCCGCCCCGCAGATGCGACGATTGCCCCATACCTATGAGCGCAAGCGGGCGGACGGCATGGTGCTTGAAATGCGGACCAACCCGATGCCCGATGGTGGGTTTGTTGCGACAATTGCCGATATCACGGCCCGTGTCCGGACCGAAGAGGCATTGCGAGAGAGCGAGCGCAATATTCGCATCTATACCGATAACATCCCGGTCATGATCGCCTATGCCGACAAAAACCAGCGGCTGCGTTTTACCAACCGCCCATATGAGCGGATGTTTGGCATCCGCCGGATCGAGGCGCATGGCATGGCGGTGCGCGAAGCGGTGGGCGAGGAGCGTTATGTCCGGCTGGAGCCGATGATCCGCGCGGTGCTTGAAGGCTATCGCCAAAGCTTCGAGATCGATTTTCCCGCCCCCAAGGAAGGCTGGGGGGCAAGTGACGGCAGCGAACGCGAAGCCCGCTATGCCGAGGGGACATATATCCCGCACTTTGACGAAACCGGCGAAGTGCTTGGTTATTTCTGTATCTATCACGACATCACCGAACGCCGGAATGCCGAACGCGCGCTTAAGGATGCCAACGAGGGGCTTGAGGCGCGTGTGACGGAACGTACCCACGCGCTTGAGGAACTGAACTCGGAGCTTTCGGTTGCCAAGGAACAGGCCGAAACGGCGAACGATACCAAAACCCGGTTCTTTGCCGCGGCCAGCCATGATCTGTTGCAGCCGCTTAATGCCGCGCGGCTGTTCACCGTGGCGCTTGGGGGCAAGGAGCTTCGCGACGATATCCATGATCTGGTCAACAAGGTTGATCTGTCGCTTAAGGGGGTTGAGGAACTGCTCAACGAGCTTCTGGATATCTGCAAACTTGATGCCGGTGCCATGCAACCCACCATCCGTGATTTCCGGGTTTCGGATGTGCTTAATGCGCTCAAGACCGAATTCACCCCTGTGGCGGAAAAGGCCGGGCTTCGGTTTGCGGTTCATCCGCGCGATGTCTGGGTCAAAAGCGACAGCAGGCTTTTGCGCCGCATCCTGCAAAACTTTATCTCCAACGCGCTGCGCTATACCCGCCATGGCGGGGCGGTGGTCGGATGCAGGATGCGGGGGGACAAGATCAGGATCGAGGTCTGGGATAGCGGGCCGGGCATCCCCGAGGACAAGCTTAAAATCATCTTCCGCGAATTCCATCGCCTTGAGGGGCCGGAAACCACCGATGTGAAGGGGCTTGGCCTTGGCCTTGCGATTGTCGATCGTCTTGGCCGGTCGCTGGATCATACGGTTTCGGTGCGATCGCGCCCGGGGCGGGGGACGGTTTTCTCGGTCGATGTGCCGATTGGCATTGTTGACGAGGCCGCGATGCCCAAACCACGCCGGCGGATGGCAGGCGAACTGGGCGGTTTGCTCGTCCTTTGCATCGATAATGAACCCGATATCCTTGATGGCATGCGCGCCATGCTGGAAAACTGGAATTGTGTGGTGGCGACCGCACGCTCGGGCGCGGAGGCCGAGAAAATCCTGCTGAATGATAATGGTGATAACATCGGCTTTGTTCCCGACATTATTCTGGCCGACTATCACCTGAGTTCCGGCGAAACCGGGCTTGATGTCCTGATCAGGCTGCGGGACCAACACGGTTTTGATATTCCCGGCGTGGTGATTACGGCGGATCGCAGTACCGATACGGCGGAGCTGATCCACGCCCAGCGATTCGCACTGCTGAACAAGCCGCTCCGCCCGGCGAAACTGCGCGCATTGATGACACGTGCATTGAACCGGCAAAGCTCGGATGCGGCGGAGTAGAGGCAGCATAGGGTTTTGAAAAATAACATCTTTTTAAGGGATTCGGATTTTTTGCAAGTTTCCTAAAGATTGTTCTTGATTTGTTCTTTTGTTTGTGGCATAAAGACAAAGTCAACAGGGGAAATGCACCCGGACTCAAAACCCGCAAAGCGTGATTCGCTTTCGCGGGTTTTTGCGTTTTGGGCCAAAGACAGGAGTATGACGATGACAGTGCAACGATCTGACAGGTCGAAAGGACGGCGGCGACATCGCCAAAGGGGCATCAATAGCGCGTGGAAAAGTCATTACGGCGGTGGTGCGTCCGGGTGATGAGCCCGTGGAGAATTTGCGGAAAATTGGTGTGAATCATGACGGGAGAGATGTGCCCTTTGGGTGAGAGCAGGCTGATCGGAGCGAGGTGATCCGGGGCGAGGCAATACCCGGGATCATCCGGCTTGACTTGACTACGGGGCCGATGATTGCGTTCGGAAATGTCGGAAGGCCAGTCACCGACGGCGTGAAGTGCGCCATGATGCGTTCGTCAATCGTCAGTGGTGCGATCATCCTGTGTCATCGGCAGGTGGATCGGGGGCGACTATTGTTGCCGGACAAGGCGCTGTCGTGCTCTTTAGCCCGTCTTGTCAAAATTGCTTCGACATTCGCGATGCTGTGGTCCGAATAACTGAAGCACCGAAACGGCGGATGTGATACGGGCTCAGGCTTTCGCATTGTTCTCCCAACCGATGTGGCAGAATAAGTTTCCACTAGATCACAACAGTACCTAACTTGGGTTTGTGTCCAATGTTATTCTGCGTGTCATAGTAACACCGGCTCTTTGTTGGCTGAGGTGGGACGTGATGGGGTAGGGTGGTCTTTAAAATGTATTTTACGCAAGAGCATATTGATCAGTTGATTGAAGGGTTTGTTGAAGCCAGAGAGCATCTAAATGCATGCAAAGAACGTTTTATTCTGCATGAGTTTGCAACTCGCGAGGCCCGTGAACACGCTCATCATGGACTTTGTCGGCGGCTGGAAACCCTAGATCATGCTGTGGACCGCGTTTATGAATTGCTTCCTCCCGATATTGACGACATACCGCCAAGGGGCGATGTCAAGGAAGCAACTATCCACATCCAAGCAAGTATTTCCAATATAATCGGTTGTCTGGATAATTTAGCTTGGATTTGGATTAATGAGCGTAATTTAAAACATCGAGATGGTAGCACATTTAGAACGAGGGAAGTAAAGCTCTCCAGAGATTGTCGTGATCTGTGGCGTGACTTACCACAAAGATTTCGAGACCAGATTGTCGAATTTAGAGATTGGTTTACTCACATTACTGAGTGGCGTGACGCGTTAGTACACCGAATCCCTTTGTACATTCCGCCTTACTGTGTTCGGGACACCGAACAATATAATCAGCTTGCTAAGCAAGCAAACGAAGCGCTTCGAAATGGCGATTTAGAATTGCATGTGCGCTTGAAGCAGCAGTATGAAGAAATGCACTATTTTGTACCCTGCATTATGCACTCGTTTGAGGAAGAAGCTGAGCCTGCTGTTTTCCACGCAAACCTAGTTGCGGACATCAAAACAATTGCCGTTCTTGCGAACTTATTCCTCACTTGCTTGGAAGAAGCTTAAGGAGCAAGTGAATCACAGAATGGTGTGCTTTCACTACTTCCTATGCTACCGGTTTGCGACCATGAGCTTTGCCCCCAGCAGAACAAACACCCCCGCAAAACTTTTCCCCAGCCAGTTCATGATCCTTGGCCGTTCGATGACGTGGCTTCGAAGCGCACTGGCAAACAAACCGTAGACGATGAAAACCGCGAAGGTGAGTGCCATGAAGGTCAGGCCGAGCAGGGTCATCTGGGCGGTGGTTCCGCCGGCATTCGGGGTGATGAATTGCGGCAGGAAGGCCAGGAAGAACAGCGACAGTTTCGGGTTGAGCGCGTTGATCAGGATGGCGTCGCGGATGATTTTGGCGGCATGGACCGGATCGGATTTTGCGGTGACTTTCATCGCACCCGTGCCACGCCACATGCCCCACGCCATGTAAAGCAGCCACGCCACGCCAAGATAGCGCAGGGTTTCAAAGGCAAGGGCGCTTGTGTGCAGCAGGGCCGCAAGGCCAAGGATGCTTGCCCCCATGGCGGGCAGGATGCCGAGCGTGCAGCCAAAGGCGGCCCAGATGCTCGCCCTCATGCCGCGCCCAAGGCCAATGGCAAGGGTATAGATCACCCCGGTGCCGGGCAGCAGGACGACAACAAGTGAGGTCAGGAGATATTCGGGGCTGATCATGATGGCATGGTTCCGTGTTATGGTTTGACCTGATCAGCCCAGTTAAGCGCGTTTTGATCCGGTATTCTTGAACGGAATTGCAAGATGCTTGTCAAAGCGGAGCCGCAAGACATAGTGTGGTCCGGAAATTTCAGGATGATCAGCGATATCGGGGAGAATGTGAACGTGTCGGATGCGCAAAACGATGTGAAATTCAATGCGCCGGTTTTTATCGGTGGAACGGGTCGTAGCGGGACATCCATTCTGGCCGATATTCTGGGTACGCATAGCGCGCTTTATTTTGCCTGCCATGAGAACAAGCTGATTTCGGAATATAACGGCCTGCGCGATGTTGCCGATGTGTTTTCCTACAAATCCGATATCATTCGCCGCCATTTCGCCATCGTCAATTTCTTTGGCCGCGCCGCATCCATGACCCGTTTCGGGTTTCGTGATGCCGCGCTTAACCAGAAGCTTTCCGATCTGTGCAAAAACAAGGGTATGGGCTTTCAGCAGGCGTTCGAGCTGATACAGCGCGAAAATCCGCAGGCAAGCGGGTCCATTCATGCCATCGGGCAGGCGTTTGGTGCCGAGTATTTCGAGAAATGCGTCAAGGTATTCCTCAACCAGCTTGTCGCTCATATCGATCAGAACGGGATCGTGAATACCGAGGGGCTTCTAAGGCCGTTCTTCCTTGGCAAGGATTTGCAGCGTGCGGAAGTTCTGGCGATGTGCCGCGAGTTTCTTTTTGCGCTTTATGCCAAATCCGGCCCGACGCGCTGGGTCGATGATACGCCGACAAATGCGTTGCATGTCGATTTCCTGTATGAACTTTTCCCCAAGATGAAGTTCATCCATATGGTCCGCAACCCGGCCGATGTTGTCAGTTCCTATGTCAAACAGGTCTGGTTCCCAAGCGATGTCGGATTGGCCGCCAAGCAGATTTCATCGATGCTGCTGAAGACCGAAAAGCTTGAAAAGGCGCTTCCGGCTGGAAGTTTCCTGACGGTTCGGATGGAAGATCTGGTCGGCGAGACAGAGGCGACAATGGCAAAGATCGCCTCGTTCCTTGGGGTCGAAAACCGGTTCAATCATAGTTTCGTCAGCAGCGAGGCGGCCAATATCGGCCGTGCCGATGAAAATCCGGAGATTGCGGACGCGGTCAACAGCCTTCTGGGGGGCTGGAAAGAGCGTCACGGTTACGCGTCCTGAAATCAGACAGATTTAGTGGTTCCGCAACGCCTTGGCATAACGACCGGGCGACAGGCCATAGGCGCGGATGAAATGCCGGTTCAGGTGGCTTTGATCAGCAAAGCCTGCGGTGGCGGCGACCTCGGCCAGTGGGGTGCCGGTTGCGATCAGGCGGCGGGCTAGATCAAGGCGGCGCTGGATGATATAGGCATGCGGGGTAAGCCCCGTTGCGCGGGTGAAATGGCGGACGGTCTGAAAGCGGCTTAGCCCCGCCGTGCTGGCAAGATCGGCCAGCGAGAGGTTTTCGTCCGGGGCATCATCAATCATGGATATGGCGCGCGCGATACTGGAATCGGCACCGCTTCGTGACCGGTAGCGATAATGATCGGGTTCGCCCGGCACAATGATCGCGTGGTGGAGCAGAAGAAACAGCATTTCCTCGCGCCGCAGGCCTGCATTTTCATGATCGCCTTTGGTGATGGCGGCAAAAAGATCAGCAAAGCAGTGCGCGACGGCGGGCGATGTTATGACCGGACTTGTGAATTCGTAATGGTCTGATTTGCCATCTGTCATGTCGCGCGCCGCATCACGGATCAGGTCCGGGTCCAGATACAGCATGTTCCAGCCACGCGGGGTATCGCCAAGCGGGGTGCCGTCATGGACTTCGCGGGGATTGACCGTAAGGATATTACCCGCCCCGGCTTCGACCATACCGCGCCCCGAAAGCGATTTTTGTGCGCCCTCAAACATGAAGCCGATGCCGAACTGTTCATGACTGTGTTTGGCAAAGCTGTGGCATGTCCTGGCCTTGAGGGCCAAAACGCCGGTGCAGTCATGAGACAGGATGCGAAACGGTTCGTTTGATGCGTCTGACATGCCAAAAGATTGGCAGCTTTTGCGATGTTTCGCAATCGGGTCGACGTCAGGTCACAATCAGTTGCCGTTATTATTGTTGGTGGTGTTGTTGTTGGGGCCGAGCATTTCGCGAAGCCCTCCCAGACCTTCGACATGTTTGGCAAAGACACTGGTGACGATGAGTAACGGGACGGCGACCAGAACGCCGATGAAGCCCCAGATCCAGCCCCAGAAGGCAATGGCCAGGATCACCGCCACCGAATTGATGCGAAGCCGGTTGCCAACAAGGGCCGGGGTGAGGAATTGGCCCTCGATCGCGGTGCAGGCGAGATAGATCGCAGGCGGCAGGATGGCAGCCGTTGTGGTCGGCATGGAAACCAGTGCCACCATGCCGACAATCCCGACACCGACAACAGCACCGAGCAACGGTACAAAATTAAGCACGCCTGCGACAATGCCCCACAAAACCGGGTTGGGCATGCCGACAATGGCAAGCAGGGTGCCGATCAGGATGCCAAGGCAGATATTGATCGCTGATATGGTCAGAAGGTAGCGCGAAACTTCGCGTTCGATATCATGCGCGATGCGCAATCCCTTTCGCCGGTCGCCAAAGGTTGGCAGGGCGCGGACCATTTTTTCATAGACCATGTCGCCTGATGACAGGATGAACAGCAGCAGCACAAGCATGAGCGCAATTCCGGCGACGATTTCCGGTGCGCCCTGGGCGGCCTGACTGATCATGTTGGGTTCCTGAACCACGACCTTTTGCGTATCGGCTTCGTTATTCTGATTGGTGGCTTGTTCGACCTGTTTTTGCACGTCGCGCAGTTTTTCAAGCGGCCCGCCAAGATCGGCAAGGCGCAGGCGCAACTGGCGTTCGATCTGTGGGGCGTCGTCGATCCATTTCGATACCGGGTCGCTTAGCCCGTAAACGCCGGCAATCACCGATGTCGTCAGGGTCAGGACAATCGCAAGTGCGGTCAGGCTTTGCGGGATGCGATAGCGTGCGAGTGTGCGCACCACCGGCGAGAAAACCAGTGCCAGCAAAAAGGCCAGTATCACGGGCAAAAGCAGGCTTTGGGCGACATAAAAACACCCGAAAGCCAGAATGACGAAGGTGCCGATGACCGATACCGTGCGCGCCCGGCGATAGGCGCGTGCACGCGCGCTCAGCATTCTTTGTTGGGCTTCGTCGGCTTCGTCGACAATATCCGCAGCACCATCTTCATTACTGGTGTTGTCAGGTGCTTTGATCGGATCGGTCATTCAGGTGCTCCGGCGGTGTTTCTGCCGGGCTGGATGCAAACGGCAGGAGGGGGGTGCCTTCCTGTAACGCCCTGTGACCGGACGATGTTCCGTTTACATTGAAAGACCGGGCAAGGCGGAGCTATCCCTGAAGAATGGCAGCACGTTTTTCATCGAAGCGGGCATTTTCCGCGGCGATGTTTCTGGTGAACTTTTCATAGGCGGTGTCGGCCCTGGTCTGAAGGCTGTCGCGCCTGTCACGTACTTCGTCGGCATTATCTGCGCGTTCGGCAAAGTTCTGAAATTCCAGTTCGGCCTTTTCCAGTTCGCCATGCAGGTCTTCAAGATGGGTGGTGATTGCCTGATCATGGGCGGCATTCAGGGTTGCCAGTTCACGGCGCAGCTCATCGGACGGATTGGTGGGGACAGGTGCAGATGCCGCATTTCCATCATCGCCATAACCACGCGTAAGCGGATCAATGCCGGTATTGGCGCGCACATCTTCGGCGGCCTTTCGGATGGTGTTGCCGATGACGTCACCGAGAATTTTGGCCATGGCGGCGGTGGTTTGCGGGTCCTGCTGGGCAAAGGCCGGGGCGGGGGCCGTGACGACAAGCGAGGCGGCAACCGCCATGGCAGACAGCGAAAGGGATTTCTTCATCGGGTGATCTCCTGTGCGGGGCAGAGGGCTTTGCACAGGAAGCATCACGCGCAATTACGGTGATAAATTGGTGCCGGTCTGGCAGGGGCGTGACAGTTCGGGCTTTGCAGGGCGACGGGTGTGAACCCTTATGCCTCGATCGCCGGTTCCTGCAATTGCAGTTCGCGGGCCATGATGACGGCCTGTGTGCGGCTATGGACCGACAGTTTGCGCAGGATGGCGGAAACATGGGCCTTTACGGTGGCCTCGGTTACGTCAAGCTCGTAGGCGATCTGTTTGTTCAGTTTGCCTTCGGTCAGCATGTTGAGCACACGCAATTGCTGTGGCGTCAATTGGCCGATTTTTTCGGCAAGGCCGGTGGCCTCGTCATCGGCCGGGCCGTTTTCGATGGCATCGCGCGCCCAGTCGGGCATCCACATATCGCCATTCAGAACGGTGCGAATGGCCGTCCCGATCTGATCAACCGGGGCGGATTTTGGCACGAAGGCTGATGCGCCATATTCAATCGAACGGCGGACAACCGGCAGTTCCTGACTGGCCGAGACGATGGAAACGGGAATGTCGGGATAGGAGGCACGCAGGGTGAACAGGCCAGTAAAGCCGTTCATGCCGGGCATGTGCAGGTCAAGCAGGACAAGATCGATATCGCCGCTATGGGCTTCGATCTGTTCGATGGCCTCAGCCAGGCTTCCGGCCTCGTACAGTGTGACATTTTCCAATTCTGATGACAGGGCCTGTTTGAGTGCACCGCGCACAAGCGGATGATCGTCTGCGATCAGAATCTGGAAGCTGTCAGCCATTGGCGATTTCCCCGGAAGTTATTTCCCCGAAAGGTCGCGATTATTCCATCCCGTTATCTTTTAACGGCGTCTCACGATAATATTAAGGTGAGGGGACGATAAACCGGGATGACATTGTTTGTCTGGTGTGGTGCGACCCTGATGCGTCCTCCTGCCTTGGCAGAAAGGAGTGAGGGAAACCAAAGATCACTCTCGCCCCACGAAATGTGAAACTTCGGCCCCCCTCGCGCCACCACTGATGATTATGACGACTAAAATCGGGCTCGTAAACTCTGCATTTGTCCGAAAGTGAAATTTACCTTATCTGTTGGGTTAATGAACGAAATTCAGTTTTGAAGAACTGCGCCGCATTGCAGCATTCGCGATTTTATACAATCACCGGCAACGCCCCGCAGACAAAGGGAAAAAGGACCATCTGATGTCTGATCAACCGCAAGTCATCCGCCGCGAAGATTACACCGCACCGGCCTTTCTGATCGAAAAGGTCGAACTGGTATTCGAGCTTGATCGGGATGTCACAAATGTGAAATCGCGGCTGTTTGTTCACGCGAATCCTGTTCGCGGGACCGGCGGCGGGGACATGGTCCATCTTGACGGCGAAGACATGAAACTGGTTTCGATTGCGGTTGATGATCGCAAGCTTGGCGTTGATGAATATAATGTCGATAAATCGGGGCTTAGCTTTACCGCGCCGGGCGACACCTTTGTTGTTGATATCGAAACCCAGATATCGCCCGTCGCCAATACGAGGCTTGAAGGGCTTTATGTATCCCAAAGCGCGTTCTGCACGCAGTGCGAGGCGGAAGGGTTCCGTCGCATTACCTATTTCCCGGATCGCCCGGATGTGATGGCGACCTATAAGGTCACGATCCGTGCCGACAAGGCGAACTGCCCGGTTTTGCTCTCAAACGGCAATCTGATTGATAGCGGTGATCTTGACGGCAACCGGCACTTTGCGGTGTGGGAAGACCCGTTCCCGAAGCCGAGTTACCTTTTTGCGCTGGTGGCGGGGGACTTGGCCTGTGTTGAGGACAGCTTCAAGACCATGTCGGGCCGCGATGTGGCGCTGCGCATTTTTGTCGAACATGGCAATGAAGACCGTTGCGATTACGCGATGGACAGCCTGAAACGGTCGATGAAGTGGGATGAGGAGGTCTATGGTCTGGAATACGATCTGGACCTTTTCAATATCGTCGCGGTTTCCGACTTCAATATGGGGGCGATGGAAAACAAGAGCCTGAATGTGTTTAACGCCAAATACATCCTGGCCAAGCCCGATACCGCGACCGATACGGATTATGAATTGATCGAATCGATTGTTGCGCATGAATATTTCCACAACTGGTCGGGCAACCGGGTGACGTGCCGGGACTGGTTCCAGTTATCCCTTAAGGAAGGCCTGACGGTTTTCCGTGATCAGGAATTTTCCGCCGATCAGCGATCCCGCCCGGTGCAGCGTATCAAGGACGTCGCACAGCTTCGTGCGCGCCAGTTCCCCGAGGATGGCGGGCCGTTGGCGCATCCCGTCCGCCCGGACAGCTATATGGAAATCAACAATTTCTATACCGCGACGGTCTATGAAAAGGGGGCGGAGCTTATCCGCATGATGCATACCCTTTTAGGCGCAGATGGCTATCGCAAGGGGATTGACCTTTATTTTGATCGCCATGACGGGCAGGCCGTGACCTGCGATGATTTTGCCAAGGCGATGGAAGATGCCAATGATGTTGACCTGAGCCAGCTTAAAATCTGGTATTCGCAGGCCGGCACGCCGAGCCTTAGCTGGCACGGCGAACATGATGCGGATACCAAGCAGTTCCACCTGACAGTTGCGCAGAAAACCGAACCGACACCGGGGCAGCCCGACAAGGTTGCACTTCATATGCCGATCGCGATCGGGCTTCTGGGCCGGGATGGCAGGGAGCTTGTTTCGCGCACCGTGCAACTGACCGAGGCCGAACAGGAATTCGTGTTCGACAATATCGATCAGGTGCCGGTGGTTTCGTTCAACCGTGGTTTTTCGGCCCCGGTGAATGTCGCGACCGAGCAGCCGCATGAGGAGCTTGTGTTCCTGATGGGGCATGACAGCGATGCGTTTAATCGCTGGGAAGCAGGGCAGAAATACGCGACCGCGCTGATGCTTTCAGCCATTGCCGAATTTGAAAAGAATGGCGGCGATGCGGACGCGGCATTGGGTGATGTGAGCGAGTTTGTGGCGGCGATGCGTGCGACCCTGATCAATGACGATCTCGATAAGGCGTTTCGCGCCGATGCGCTTGTCCTGCCGGGCGAGGAATTCCTGTCCGAGCAGCGCAAACCAGCCAACCCGGACGCGATCCATCAGGTGCGCAACGCGCTGCGCAAGCGCATCGGATCGGATTTGCGGGCCGAATTTGGCAATGCCTATCACCAGAATGCGTCGAACGCGGCCTTTACCCCGGATGCGGAATCGGCCGGGCAGCGGGCGTTACGCGCAACCGCACTTTCCTATCTGGTGGCAAGCGGCGAGGGCGAGTTTGCCGATCTGGCAGCCGAGCAATATCGCACGGCGGATAACATGACGGATCGGATGGCAGCACTTTCGGTGCTGAACCATCTGGATCATCCGGGCCGTGCCGAAGCGCTTGCCGATTTCGAGGCGCGCTTTGGCATGGATACGGTGGTGATGGATAAATGGTTCGGGCTTCAGGCGATGTCATCACGGGGTGATACGCTGGCACGTGTGAAGGACCTTATGAGCCATCCGCTCTTTACCATGCGCAACCCGAACAAGGTCAGGTCGCTTGTCGGGGCGTTTGCCATGGCCAACCCGCGCCATTTCCACGCGGCGGATGGCAGCGGATATGCGTTTTATACCGACCGCCTGATCGAGCTTGACGATATCAACCCGCAGGTCGCGGCACGGCTTTGCGCGCCACTTGGCAAATGGGCGAAATATGATGCGGCGCGGGCCGACCTGATGAAGGCGTCGCTTGATCGTATCCTCGCCAAGCCGGATATTTCGCGTGATCTGTATGAAATCGCATCGAAATCGCGGGCGAGCTAAGACGCGGTTCGATATGTAATGAAAAAGGCGGCACGTAAAGTGCCGCCTTTTTGTGTCGTCGCCTGTCTGAATGAGGCTTTGATCAGGTCAGTTTCATACGTTCGCTGAATTCCTTCATGCGTTCGGAAAGATTGCGCGCCATGTCGGAGAGTTCGCGGCTGGCGGTGTTGAGGTCATGGGCCGAGCGACCCGTGCTTTGCGCACCGTCATTCACAAACCGGATCATCTGGTCCATCGATCCGGCCCCCGATGCAATACGCTGCACGTTTTCCGAAATCTCGCTGGTCGCACGGCGCTGTTCATCCACCGAATGGGTGATGGTCGACTGGATGTCGTTGACCTGATGAATAACGTCGCCCACCGTGCTGATGGAATGGGCGGCTTTCTGGACTTCCTGCTGGATCGCGGTGGTCAGATCGCCGATCTGGCCGGTCGCACTCGCAGTCTGATCGGCAAGCGATTTGACCTCGTTTGCGACAACGGCAAAGCCGCGCCCCAGTTCGCCCGCACGTTCGGCTTCGATGGTCGCATTCAGCGACAGAAGCTTGGTGCGATGCGCGATATCGTTGATCAGATCAATGATCGATCCGATTTCCGAGCTTGCCTTTTCAAGCGAGACGATATTGCGCTGGCTTTCTTCGGCCTCGGAGCGTGCCCGGTTGGTCACGTCTGCGGCCTCTGTTGCCTGACGGTTGATTTCCGCGATGGAGGATGACAGTTCCTCGACCGCGGTGGCGACGTTCTGGGTGTTGCTTGCCGCCTCGCGCGAGACGTCAAGCGCGCTGCCTGACTGATCGACCGTGTTTTCCGACTGGCTGGTCAGATCACGGGCAAGGCCAAGAAGCCCTTCGGACTGTTCGGTGACCGATTGCGCAACGCGGGCGACCTCGGCCATCATTTCGGTGACCGCGATGCGGCTTTCTTCGCGTTCGGTCACCACGTTCCATGCCAGCATGGTACCCAGAAGGACATTGTCCTTATCCCGCACCGGGGCTGCCAGAAGTTCAAGGTGATCGCGTTCGGTCTGGACCACCTCGGTAAAGGGCAGGTTGGCCGGATTGGAAAGCCGTTTCTGGAATTCCGCACCGACTTTCAGGAAATCGCCCGAAACCGATCTGGCATCGCCACCGACATAGGTTTGCGCACTGGCATTAAGATATGTCAGTTCGCCTTCAGGCGTGATCAGGGCCGTCATGGTCGGGGTGTTTTCGACCATGTTTTGCAGGATCATCGCCTGACGCACGGCTTCACGCAGGCCGACAAGGGCCTTGCGCATTTCACCGATTTCATCAGACCCGACGCGGGGCAGACGGACATTGGTATCCCCGTTCGAGATCGATGTCATCGCCCCGGCAAAGGCGCGCAGATTGCGAAATACCGTGGTCCGAAGCAATATCCAGCCAGCGATCCAGCCGACCAGAAGAACGGCCACCAGAATTTCGATCGAGAGCGTTCGAAGATCGTCGGTCTGGGAATAGAAATCGGTAATGTCGCGGTCAAACGTGGCGGTCGCCCAGACACCGCCACGGCCGTTTCCAACCGAAATATCGACGGTGGCACGGTGCGTGCCGCCCGCTGTTTCGGCCGGTTTTGCTTCTGCCTCTGCCGGGGCATCGCTATCGGCCGTTGGGGCCAGGGCTTCGCCGCCTTCGCTGGCGCCCCCGTCTTCAAGGCTTTCAAACAGCACATTGCCGTCGCTGCCAAGAATACGGAAATTGCCGCCCAGAACCTTGCCGATCCCGGCCAGGGTCGGCAGCGGATCGGTGATGACTTCCATAAAGCCGACGGCGCGAAAACCGCCGACCGGAACAATGGTGCTGAATACCGGTTTGCCGGCTGGTGTTGCCCACATATAGGTCACCGGTTTGCGGGCATCGGCCTTGTCACGTGTTTTCAGGTAATCCATGACCGCCGGATCATCGGTCACACTGGCACCCAGATTGGCATCCGAGGTCGCAAGCTGGTTGAAATCGGTGTCATAGGCGATGGTTTCGACCAGAACCAGTTCGCCCTGAACGACCTGGCTGGCATTGGAAAGGATGTTAAGTTCGGCCTTCATGCGGGCCTGATCGTTATCCTGATAGCTTTTGACCAGACTGCCAAGGCGCGACCATTCATTGACAATCGGCGTGACCTTGTCTGCGTAATCCTGTGCGACGCGTGAACGGACAAAGAAATTTACTGTGCCGCCGACCGAATTGTTCAGCGTCTCGACGGCAAAGTTTCGATAGGTATCCCCGGTCCACAGCAACATCCATGTAACTGCACCCGATAAAAGCAAACCTGTTACGAGCAGAATACGCCGTAACGTCAGGAGGCCCGTGGCACCCCCTGCAATAGCCGTCTTCGCGGCTTTATCTCCCGTCATTCATTACACTCCAGAGCCAGTTTTTTTTATGGTTCTTTTGGTGCTTCGTTCCCCGGACTACCTCTTAAGGGGTAATTGCACTGATCCAAACAGAGCTTGGCGGCAAACACAATAGCGCTGTTGCCGCCAAGCCCATGTTTTTCGCGGTATACAGTATTTTATATATGGGATTGAAACCGCCATGAGGGTTTGAAAATCCCCATGATTTTCAGGGGCTATTGAAAAAACACAAAAAAATTTGCGAATGTGTGTGATAATCGTTTGCAATTAGTTTTTTGATGCTCTATGACAGTGTTTGTCAAATGCAGACGGCAACGTCGTTTGCGACGGGTCATCAGGCTCACATGGCGTACCTGATGATCACTGTTCTTCGGGACTCTCTCTCCCCGAAGGTCGATCTCTCTCACTCGAGGGGGCTGGTATCCGGAAATTGTGCGGGACAATTCCGGGCTATATACCAGCCTCCCTTTTTTTGTCCTGCATGCCGGGTCTGTGACATCCGTGCTTTGAAATCGCCAAAGTTTCATGACATCCGCAATCTGCATATCGAGGCGCGACAGGAACGCATGTTTTTAGCGTTTTATAAACGGCCTGTGCCCTAAAAGAAGCAGGGTAGCCCGTGATGGTGTGACATCACCATGACGGATGCCCACGATATTTACAGGTAATCAGTCGTAAAGGACCGGCAAAAAATGGCTGGCGAAGACGAAAACAACCGCACCGATTTGCATGCGGACCCGAAACCGGAACCGCAGAAAGACGCGCCCTTACCGGCGTTTATTTATGGCCGCAATGGTCATGGCGAGGACGGCGGGCGTCATCGACAGTCACAAAATGGGCGGATAGCAGAAATGGATCGCAAAACCTTACTGGGTCTCGCAACCGGTGCCGGCATGCTCGGTCTGGTCTTGTTCTTTGTCGGCATGCTGGTCGGCGCAGGGCTGTTCATGGACCCTGACGAACAGATGGCAGCCAATGAAAAACCGACCGGACAGGCGGAAATCCTTGCAACCCTGCCGGAAGAACCGGCGGGATCTACAGCCTTGCCCGAGGCCGGAACGACCGGCAATATTCCGGGCGGTGCATCGGGGACGGCAACGCCATCTGCAACACCTTCTGCTCCGGCAGCCCCGGCAACAGATGATCCGGTCGGTGACCTGATCGCCGAACGCAGTGCGGCCCTTGAGGGCGATGGTTCTTCTGATGCAACGGAAAATGGTGAAGCATCGACCACCGAGGATACGGGGGATGCCGAAAGCGATACTGCGACGCCGGAAGCTCCGGCTGCCCCGGAAATGAGCGACGCCGAAAAGGCCGCGGCCCGTGCCGAGCAGACGGCAAATGCCCCGCGCAAATTGCAGGCACCGGAAATCAAGTCATCGGACGCGGCCGAAACTGCACCGCCCGCGCCAGAGGCCCCGGCGGCCCCGGCTGAAACCGCCGCCGTTCCGGAAAAACCCGAACCGGCTGCGACATCCACCCCGAAAGCAGCCTCTTCGGGGGCGGCGGCACCATTTTCGGTTCAGGTCGGTGCCTTCAAGGTGCATGAAAATGCCAGCCAGCGCGCCGAGGAACTGCGCAAGCTTGGCCTTGAGGTTGCGGTTGTTGCCCGTGGCCCGGAAGGTGATGCCACCTGGTATTATGTCCGGGTTGGCAGATACACGACCATGAAGGAAGCACGCGACAAGGCGGTTGCGGTCAAAAAGGACCAGAATCTTGAAGGTTTCCCGGTCCGGGCCGAACCCAATGACCGCGAAGTCAACTGACACATATATATAGTGTCGCAAGATACGATACCGGGGCCGGTGCAGATGCTGCACCGGCCCTTTCCGTTTTCTGATGAACGGGTTTGTTTTTGCGCCATCTTTGCGGCATTCTACTTGCCTTCACAGGGCAAAGGCTTTAGGCGGTACGCCAGAGTTTTTCGGAAAGCAAAGCCGTGACGTGCCACGCGGGCAGCTTTGCACATCAGGATGGTTGGCAGAAACATGACCACACAGAACGATTTTCCCAATCTTCATATTCTCGATCACCCGCTGATCCAGCACAAACTGACGCATATGCGCAAGGTCGATACCTCGACCAAGACCTTCCGCCAGTTGCTGAAGGAAATTGCGCTGCTGATGGGCTACGAGATCACCCGCGAATTGCCGGTCAGCTATGAAGACATCGTCACCCCGATCTGCCCGATGAAGGCGCCGATGATCCAGGGCCGCAAACTGGCCGTTGTGCCGATCCTGCGCGCCGGTCTTGGCATGGCCGATGGTCTAATCGAACTGATGCCGTCCGCGCGCATTGGCCATATCGGCCTGTATCGCGATCCCGAAACCCACATGCCGGTCGAATATCTGGTGAAGCTGCCCGAAGTCGAAGGCCGTACCTTCATTCTGGTGGACCCGATGCTGGCGACGGGGAATTCGGCAGTGGCGGCGATTGATACGCTGAACAAATATGGCGTTAAGGACGAAGACATTCGCTTCATGGCGCTGGTCGCGGCCCCGGAAGGGGTGAAAGTCTTCCATGACGCGCACCCGAACGTGCCGGTCTATACCGCGGGCCTTGACGAGAAGCTCAACGAAAAGGCTTATATCGTGCCGGGCCTTGGTGATGCCGGGGACCGTCTGTTTGGCACCCGCTAGTTCATCTTGTGATATCAAAATAAGAAAGGGCGCCATCGGGCGCCCTTTTTGTTTGGTTTTTTTCAGGTCAGGTCAGGCTGTAATCAGCCTTTGGGCGATACCGTGATATCCACCGTCGATCCGGCAAAGGATCCGCCCTGCAGCTTGATGGTCGCAACGCGGCTTTCGCGGTCATAGACCATGACCGAAATATCGGCACGCACGACGGTGACCTTGCTCCAGCCGAAATTGGGCATTTCGCGTTCATAGAAGTCATACATCTGGGCGGGTGTGCCACCGGAATTCATCACGAGGCGGCCATGCCAGGCATCGGATGCCCCGAAAATGATGCTGCGATCCATATCCAGGGATGAATTGGATGGCATCGGAATATCGGTGAACTGGGTAAAGGACGGGATCGGCTGACCGCCGCCCTTGCTGTCGGAGCCGCCACCTGATGCGGTATTCGGAACAAGGTTCGAACCGGAGCACCCGGCAAGCGCAAGGCTTGCAAGTGCGGCTGCACAAATAAATGAATGTCGCAGTCTCATCATCTTCCTTCGGTCCCCTAATGCCGTTCAGGCACTGTTATCTCGCCCCATAATCAGGTCATTATGTAAAAGAAAGGTTCACATATTGCCTTTTGTCCATCTTTTCAAAGGCCAATTGGCAATATTGCGTATCCCATCCGGTTTTATGGCAATTTCATTGTCCGGGCATTGATGCCGGTTCTATCGCTGACACGCGATCATTGCACCGCACACACCATATATAAAGCATCAAAATTGCCATCGATCATCTGATCCGGATCAAGGATGCGGATCGGGGCAGGGGGTAATCTGATCGAGCCCGGATAAAAATTGGCTTTAATGGCGAATCATCATTCGGGGTTCGGTTTTTTCTGGCGGTCGGAATGGCGGGATTGCGCCGGATTTTGCCGGGCCGATTTGCGATTATTCAACTTAAAGTCCGAAACATCCCCCGGACTTGGTGCCGGGGTTGGCTGGGTGCGAAATATCAAGTGATTGAATTTAAACGATTTTGAGAAAAAAGACGTCGAAATGCATTTTTTCTCGAAAAAGGTGTTTACAGGTCCGGCGAGGGGCCCTATAACCCGCCTCCACCGACGGGGTGCGGCGCCAAGGAGACGGCGACGCGGACTGGAGGTAGAGGGCTACGGCTCTAGAGTTCTTTGACATTGTTGATCAGTAGGAA